>ERZ1034687.1364-NODE-1364-length-12952-cov-28.398620_pt1 | contig 12952 bp, 28 predicted proteins | sample MGYA00520704_ERZ1034687 | MGnify/ENA primary metagenome ERZ1034687 (study PRJEB33766, sample SAMN09781762) | gut metagenome | biome: gut microbiome | host: Homo sapiens | place: Madagascar | study: EMG produced TPA metagenomics assembly of the PRJNA485056 data...
AGATTGGTTCATCGGGCGACTCCGCTAAGATTGGTTCATCGGGCAACTCCGCTAAGATTGGTTCATCGGGCGACTACGCTCAGATTGGTTCATCGGGCAACTACGCTCAGATTGGTTCATCGGGCAACTACGCTCAGATTGATAGTAGTGGTCAAAATTCCGTTGTTATGTGCGCAGGTTACGACTCAAAAGCAAAAGCAGCTATTGGAAGTTGGATAACTCTTACCGAATGGAAAAGTATAGGAGATATATGGAAGCCGATTTGCGTAAAAACAGAACAGGTAGATGGAAGCCGTATCAAGGCAGACACCTATTACAAATTGATTGACGGCAAATTTGAGGAGGTTGAATGATGGCAAACGAAAACAACAAACCTTATTTTCTTTTGGTGTTCGAGAAGGGCAACACCGTACCGACTATTATACCAGCGGAAACAATATCCGAGATATACCCAAACACTGACGACAAAACAATGGATATTATAACCGTAACTGGCAACGATATAGGCATCGAGAATGTGGAGTCCTTCAAAATGGTTCCTGCCGAGGAAATTAACTTTAACATGTAACAACAACAGATATGAAGAAAACAATCAAAACATTTGTTGGTAGGCTGCGCGATGCGTGGTCTATCATAAGAGGAGATAATTACATCTTTGTTTCTTACGAAAAGGGCGTAGACGAACAGTATGCGCGCTACACCGCAAGCCTTATTTCGGGCGTTCGTTGGTTTATCAAGAACAACAGCGTAAGTATATATCCTCGTATTGATATGCTTCAAGACTTGCTTAGCAGCGGCAACAGCATTATGATGCTCACAAAGGATGCTGACGGTACGCTGACTTACTGCTACGACTGCAAGTCGGAAGAAGATTTCAACGACTTAATCAGCATGGAGGTGAAGTAATATGGAAAGTGAGATTTACTACATCAACATGTATGGCAATACCTACTTCAAGGTTGAAGATGGTGTTGTCTGTTCGCAAGGCAAGCAGACCAGCGTATCACCCGACAAACTCTCCGACTTCCTTGCAATAGCTAAGGAGTTGGGATTTAAAACAGGCAAGTTATGAAAGCTGTACTGACATTAGACAACGGAGAAAAATTTATCGCAGATATTTATCCTCTCCAAGGCAAGAAACAACACAAGCCACGTTTCCACGACGAGTACGAACGTTGGTTTGTAGAAGAGTTTAACAAGGCGCAGCCACGAGCTGCCCACAAGGTGGTGAAGGCGCACATACTAAGAAACTAATAATACAATAATATGGCAGAAGAAAGATTTTACTGCGAACGCCAGAGATGTAGCGTTCACAACAAAAAGACGAAAGCACTTGCATACAGGTTGGAGTTCTTCAAAAACGCTGAGCTTGTTTTTGGAGAGGATTTTACTCCAGAAAAGTTACTCGATCGTCTTAAAAGAGACGTTACGAGACTCAACTATAGTTACAGAGGTAAGGATATTGAGGTCACGATGATGCGCTTCGGTGGTACAATATCGTACGACTTCAAGGACAATCCTAACAGCGACACCTGTCTTGGTGGCTTGACTCTTATGCCAATAGTAACAACTATTTACGACATTAATAATATTTAAAGTCGAATTATGATAGGAATAGTATTAACATTCATTAATACAGCCTTTTTGCGGGAACATGGTACTTTCTCGGCAGAGCTTCAATATGCAAAATGATAATAGAGGACTACAAGGAATTGTTGGATATTGCAAGCAGAATGAAAATAACAATAGAAGCCTATGAGGTTAAGTATAACACAAAAGAAACGGAGCAAGAAAATGGAGGACAAGATTAACATTGCGGAAATACTCCGCGATATGCCAAAAGGCACAAAGCTATATTCGCCGCTGTTCGGCAAATGCGAGCTTGGAGAAGTTAATAACGACAAAGAGTATCAAATCTCTGTTTATATTGGAGGTGAACAGGCGTTTAGAACTTTTACAAAAGACGGTTGTTATTTTTCTAACATAGAGGGTAGTGAATGCGTCCTCTTTCCTTCTTCAAAGATGCGTTGTTGGGACAAGTTCTTCAAGCGAGGCGACGTAGTACGCGACCATTACAACGTAATGATAGCAGTCTTCGACGGCTGGGCAAATGATGATTACACAGAGTTTAATACCACAATCAACTACTACAAAGACCACACCTTTGGCGAAGAGGAAGTGTGCAACACAGAATGTTTCGTAAAGGCAAATGATGAACAAAAAACATTGTTCATCGCAGCAGCAGAGAAGCATTACGGCGGCAAGTACAACCCCGAAACGTTGCAAGTAGAGCCTGTTAAGGTTGTTGAACCTAAGTGTTCATTCAAGCCGTTCCAAGAGGTCTTAGTGAGAGATGATGAATACGGTGTATGGAGGGGCGCTCATTTTTCGCATTATGATAGTAAACGTGAGTATCCTTACGTTACCACCGCGTGCGGCTATAAGCAGTGTGTTTCCTACGAGGGCAACGAGTACCTTTTAGGCACGAATAAATCACCCAAATAACGCTAACATGGCAAAGGACTTCTCGCTTGCAGATGTCAATTTCCGCGAGACAGGACATATCGCTTTCGAAGACGAGTATATCACATCGTATGTGTCAACGGACATCGTGCCAAAGATATACATGAGCGTGAATACTCCGCGTGACGCAACAGGGCTTGTTTCAGGCAAGCCTAAGCGTTACTACCGCACACGATACAGCGCATGGGTAACGGAAAAGACGTTTGCCAAGCAATATCAGAAAATAAGAGAAAAATTCTAAGTATGATAAATCTTTCTTTAGATAGACACGATTTTCTATTCGCAGTTGAGGGCTTCGCAGGAGGCTCACACCTCCGTCAACACGTCTGGAAAGAGATTGTGTACAAAAGCATACCGCAGATGTCAGACGACGATATGGACTACTTCTGGTTTTATATGCGACGCGACATCTTCAAGCAATACTTCTACGAGCTGAACGGCAAGAAGAACACGCATTTCGGCTACGAGGACTTCATGCACGCCCTCGCTGCTCTGCACAGATGGAATCGCTACAAGGTGGTATTTTACAGCGAAACGGACAAGAGATTACATCAAGCTATCTGTTACCGCTTCGATGGCGAGTATCGACCGCTTTACGCATACAGCATAAATATGAAACTCGAAAAGAAGTTGGAGTCGTTCAATAGCTTTATACCCCAAAACTCGGTATGGACGGCGAAAAGGCAAGAGTTGCCCAAAAACAAATACGTTGAACTCGGCAGAGAAGAATGGTGGAACGACTTGGAGATTTACGATAACTTTAAAACAAAACTATTATGATTGACGAAAAGAAAATACAAGAAGCAGCAGCCGGCATGTTTAATGTAGGAGGCTTGGTGAATACAGTCGAACGAATAGCTTTTAAGAGAGGCGTTGATTGGTTCAAGCACGCCATTTGGCACGAGTCAAGTGTAAAGCCCGAAGGTAATGCTGTTATCCTATACCAATGGCTCGATGATAGAGGCACTATGGACGTTGGCATAGATGGAGTCTTCTCGGATGTTGAATGGGCAAAGTTTGTTGCGTATAATAGCATCACTAAGTGGTGTTACATAGAGGACTTGCTGCCGAATAAATAAATATCAAGCATATGAAACAGAGATATATAGCCGGTGATTGGGTGAGATATATAGGAGTAGCCTCATCAAGAGTCGTACAAATTACAGAAGTGAGAGAGGACAACCTTTTAACTGATCTCGGCAAATGTAACTGGTACCTTGCAGACCACAGTGAAGTGGAGCCTATCCCTTTAACTGTTGAAGTACTAATATGCAACGGATGGAAATGGAGTGACGAACACGAAGAATTTGCCAAGCATGGAGTAGCGATATACCCTGTGGACAACTACTATCGCACCGATATTTTTAACATGAAAATACGGTATATTCACGAACTCCAACATCTGCTATTCGGTTTGGGTTTGGATAATTATATGAAGATGCCAAAGAATTATATATTGCCGAAAGGAGGCGAGAAATGACAGATAGCTTACGAATAAAAGTTGATATAGCTTTAAAGTTACTAAAATCAACATGTAGAGATAAAGAGGTTGAGTTGTCATATAGCGGAGGTAAGGATTCTGACGTAATACTTGAGCTTGCGAAAATGGCTGGTATTAACTATAAGGCTATATATAAAAATACAACAATCGACCCTCCCGGGACAATTAGACATGTGCGAGAGAATAATGTAGAGATTGTTAGACCCAAAGAGACGTTTTTTCAATTAATTGAACGCAAAGGATTTCCTACAAGGAGGGCGAGATTTTGTTGCCAGATACTTAAAGAATACAAGATAATGGATATTGCGATTCAAGGAATAAGACGCTCCGAGAGTTCAAAACGTGCAAAACTATACAAAGAGCCAACCTTGTGTAGAATTTACAATAACAACAAGGCAAATCATGTAGAAGTTATTCTGCCGATACTCGACTGGACAGATAATGATGTAGTTGAGTTTATTACAGAGCGTGGCATTAAACTACATCCTCTCTATTATACTGAAGGAAAGGTTGATGTCAAAAGAAGGCTTGGGTGCATGGGTTGCCCTTTATCTAAGGACAGAGGACTTGAAGAATTTAAAAGGTATCCGAATCTGGTAAAAGCCTGGTTACGAGCTGGACAAAAGTGGTGGGACAATCACCCGAACATTAAGACCCGTCAAAAATTCAATTCAATATATGAAGTATTTGTTGGTAATTTGTTTTTTGTATCATACGAGGACACTATGCGGAGTGTCAGAGGAGAATTATTTAATAATCCTATTGATTGTAGAAAGTTTCTTGAAGAATATTTTAAAATAAACTTGGAATAAAATGATTAAACCAGAAGACCTAAGAATAGGCAACCTTGTAAGAGCAAACCACAATTGCGCATTTCCGAAAGGCACAATGTGCGTTGTTACCGGTATACGTTCCAAGAAAGCCTCAAAAGATAAAAAGGTATCGTCGACCTAAGCGCTATCAACGATGACGACGACGGACCTTGGGGAGCTTGGTGTTGTTACATTGAAGGCATACCCCTCACTCCTGAACTCCTCGAAAAGAACGGGTTTAAGGAGGAGCAGCATCAAAAGGAAGGCACTTCGGAATGGTACGACTACTATCATTACGACCTCGGCATCAATATCGTGTACGAGGTCGAGGAAAACAAGTTTGCCGCCTACCTCGACGGAAAAAAGTTGAGAGAAATACAATACGTGCACGAACTCCAACATATTCTTTGGGCACTGGGGTTGAACGCAAAACTAAAAGTATAAAAATGAAACTTCGACAGGCAGCGAAAGTTTTCAAAAGACATTATTAACCATCTCCGGTGGCAGCAGGCACAGTATGATGTTGAGCCGTTTTAGACTGGTTGGCATTTGCTGTAGCCGTAAAAGTACAATTACCGCATAGACAATTCAGCACAGGTTTCAAGTCTTGATTTATTAGGCAGGGCTAATCATCAAGACAAGGAACATCCGCAATGATGATAAAACTACAGGTGAAAACCCTGGCAAAACTCCAGTTTGCCGTGCTTGTCTGTCTCGGAGATTTAAAACGATAAAAAATGAAAAAGATAATGTTCAACGACAAGTACGGCTTAACACAAGCTGTACTCGAAGGCAGAAAGATACAGACAAGACGAATAGCCTATACAGCAGGAAGATGGAGAGATATTATGGTTAGGCAGGATTTAGAAGGAGTAAACAAAGGCAAAGCATGTCTGTTTGACGATGGAATACTTCTCGCCAAATCCGCTTACAAACTCGGTGAAACTATAGCCATCGCTCAAAAATACGAAGATTTGAGAAAGGACGATGAATTTTATCGTCTTTGTGGTAAAAACGGAATGCCTTTGGAGTGCATCAAATACGAGAAAGGATGCAGCAATAAGATGTTTGTCCGTGCGGACTTAATGCCCCATCATATTCGCATCACCAACATCAGCGTAGAGAGGTTACAGGACATCAGCGAGGAAGATTGCATGGCGGAAGGTATCCGCCGTTTTGGGGAAGAGTACGTTCGTTTTAAAAAAGAGTATTGTTATACTTGTCAAAATTACGCTGTGACAGACTTCTATCCTTTCTCGACTCCACGCGAAGCCTACGCTGCCCTAATAGACAAAATCAGCGGCAAGGGTACATGGGAGAGCAACCCTTGGGTTTTCGTCTACGATTTTGAACTTATAAAATAAACATTATGAACAAAGAAATGAAACAGTACACTGGAACTAAGACAGTGAAGGCTATGCCTATGACAATGGGTGAAGCCTACGAGCGCAAGCTCTTGAAAGAGGGTGTAAGACCCTCTGAGTGTGAAACAGACAAGGCTGGCTACCTCGTTGAGTACGAAGGCGGTTATCAGTCTTGGAGTCCGGCAGATGTATTCGAGAAGGCTTACAAGCCGTCTGAAACGTTCGTCAACAGAATGGTTCTTGAACTCGAAGACCTTGAAAAGCGCATGTGTAAATGCGATAACTTTCTTTCTTCGGATGAGTTCAGTGCTTTAGACGCACTTTCTCGTGCTTTGTTGACTGTGCAAAGAGGGGTGATGGGGCAATATTACTTTGTCTTGGCAGACAGATTTATAAAGGCAAATAAGATGAAAGCTATGCTGTCCAATTTTACATTCGGCACGGCAGTACTTTATCTTAAAGCAGGTATGGCTGTCCGCAGAGCTGGTTGGAATGGCAAAGGTTTATTTGTTGTCAAGCAAGTGCCAGCCCATATTACAGCCGACATTATTCCTAATATGCAGTCACTTCCCCAGTCTGCCAAGGACATCATTATGGCACGTGCTGAGCCACACATCGCTTACACCAATCAGATGCTTATAGTGCACCCAGACGGACGTGCCGACTCTTGGGTTCCGTCTTCGAGTGATGTATTTGCAGAGGACTGGGAGTTGGTAACTGAGTAATAACAATTTCTCCCCAGTGACAGTGGGGAGAGTAAAAAAGAAGAGAAATATGTTAAAAAGAAGTGAATTTAAAAGAGGAGAATTTCTTGTAACAAGTGATGGAAATATATTTATCCATGATGGCTATAAAAATGGTGACGGATATGGATGTTTGATTGGTCTGGATTCCAATGGCGAATTGCGAAAGCAAAGTGATTGGGGAAACTTTATGCGCTACCCAATAGACCATATAGCATCAGATAAAGAAATAGACCGCCTTATGCGAAAAATAATGGACGCAGAGCATATTACAAATTACTAATTATCATCCTCTAATTTAGACAAGTACACAGCTATGACAAATATAGAATTGGCAAAGGATAGTTACGGAGGTAATGTAATTTGCAAGTTACCCGAAGTCTACGGAATAAGAGAATATTAAAAAAACAAGCTTATGAGAGCAAGATTAGCAAAGAAAATCGTGAATGCAAGCCCTTTATATAAATGGTATTGCAATCTATTCGGTAAAAAGCCATGCAAAAATAAGTATTGGTTACAAAAATGGGAGATACGACAACGCGGTAAAGTTTTTCATCATAAAGGGAAAGCTGATTATCGCCTACTTGTGGCTTCACGCAAAGCAGACGCATATAGTCGGTCAATTTTTTATAAAATAAAATCTCGCAGAAAGCTAATACAGAAATAATTAACTAATTATTCCCTCTCCCCAGTGACAGTTGGAAGAGAAGTTAGTAATCATAAGACAATGAATAAAGAAAAAGCTATCGAGAAAATACAATATGCTGTAATGCAAGTAGCTTCTGTATATGCATGTTCTGCTATCTTTGATGAAAAGACAAAGGTAATAGAAGGCAGACAGAAAGAACTTGAAAAAGCGATTGTCAATTTGCATGATGCACTTAAAGAGTTGGAGGGTTAATATGACAAAATTTAAAGTTATTAGATATTGGGACACGTATCCCGATGGAGTTGTTGCAATTTGTAATACAGAGGAAGAGGCAGAGAAGATGTGTAATAAATATCGTAGAAGCCGCAAACCTATGTACGACTATTTAGTCCGAAAGGAGGGTGAATAATGACCAGAGAAGAGTTAAAGAATAATTATGGAAATGAAATATGCGAGTTATGCTGCCGAGAGTATTTTACTAACAGAGCATTTCCTGAGACACTTTGTGAAGGTCGTTATTGCGAGGACGCAGAGGATAGTTTCGCAGATGAACATAATATAGAACTGGAGAATTAATATAACATTAGAAAATGAAAACAATTATAGCAAAAATGATCTGCGTCGTTTTAACGGCACCATTAATTCCAATAATGCTGATAGGCTCTATTCCCTATGCTTTATTCAAGGGGATTACAAGCGAGCTTGTCTGGGAAAATTATTTTGATATTTGGAACTCGTTCACCAATTTCCTATTACACCCATACTATAAATATCAGGAAAGAAAAAATTATCTAAAAAAGCTGAAGCAGAAGGTGGATTATTATCGCGAGGAGAATGGCAGGCTTAATAGAGCGTTAGACGAAATTAAAAAAGGAAAGAACTAAAGTATCAATGTGACAGAAGAAGATTTTGTAAAGCAGATGCGTGCTCTCAATGAAAAAGAAATAGAGATTGCACGTCAGAAGTATGAACTAAAAAAGCAATACCTCGAAGAATATCCGATTCAAATTAACGACAAGGTAGATTGTAACGAAAAAGCCTGTTGGGTTAGCAATATTCGTTTCACTACCTTATAGTAAGGTATTTCTTGGTTAACTACCCCCAAGAAGAATGGCGAACGCTCGCAAGTTGAGCCGCTGTTTATAGAGAATTAACATATGAGTAAAACAATTCAGATTGAAGTGCCTACTGGCAAGAAAGCAGAATGGCAGGAAATAGACGGCAAGACCGTCCTCGTAATGGTTGACGAGAAAGACAACCGTCCTGTGACTAAACGCATAAAGACTTTCGAGGATGCCTGTAATGAACTGGGTGAAAATCATCCTATGGTGTCTGCCTACAATTCTTTGATCACCAGAGCTAACGGTGGGCAGTCACTTGTAGAATGGATGGGCAAGGATGTTGTAGCGTTCCTAAAGCTGCGTATCATTACGGAAGCTCTCAATGAGGGCTGGCACCCAAAGTTTACTGAAGACGAATTTCGCTACTATCCCTGGTTCTACTTCTATACTACGGAAGGGTACAACAACTTCAGTGAGGTGGTAAAGATTCGCTGTGTCGGTCGTGCGAACTACGATGCGAATGCGAATGGCGGTCCCGTCTTCTCGAATGCGCTTTACGCTTCGTCGCGTCCGAATCCGGATAACGGTGTGTGTTTTGTCTTCTCAAACAGAGACTTGGCGGAGTATGCAGGTATGCAGTTCATTGACATTTGGACTGATTTTGTCTTTAAATCTAACGATAATAACAAACAATAATTCAACAGCAATGAACAGGGCGATTAAATTCAAAGGCAAGCGTCTCGACAATGGCGAGTGGATATACGGCGACTTACTCCATCTCGTAGATGGTGTGTACATAAGCAACGATAACGGATGCAACATGGCGCAGGTATACCCCGATACGGTCGGGCAGTACACAGGACTGAAAGATAAGAACGGCAAAGAAATTTATGAGGACGATATTCTTGCGCATAACGGCAAGAATATTGGTTATGTAGCGAATGATATGCGCTGTTATTGTTTTGATTTAGTGTGCGCAGACACAGCAAGCACAAGTACATTGTCGTTGCACGCTGCTGTTGTCAACGATCATGAAGGCGATATAGAAATTATCGGCAATATTAACGACCCAGTGGAGCTTTGAACCTAAAAATAAATAAAACAATGAGAAAAATTAAGTTTAAGGCTAAGCGGCTTGACAATCAAGAATGGGTTTATGGATATTTCTATGAGGAGAATGATAATACATACATTATCGAGGACTGCCAAAAGGAAAGCATGATGAATAGAAATATTCCCTATAAGGTAGACCCCGATACAGTCGGCATGAACACTGGGCTGAAGGACAAGAAAGGCAAGGAGATATACGACGGAGATATTCTTGCGCACAACGGAGAGCCTATTGGCTATATAGTGGACGGCGTGCGCGGCTACTGCTTTGATGTGATATACTTTTCGCCCGAATACGAAGAGTCGTGGGCTTTATTTGGGGTTGTTGTAAACGACTTCAATGGCGATGTAGAAATTGCAGGCAATATCCACGACAGGTAGAAAGGAGGCTGATATGCAAGACGTAAATATAACATTTAGAGTTCGGGTGTATGACGATGAGAGCCGTGTCATAATTGCAAACCCGACAAGTACAGACTCTATAAGTCTTAGCGTTTTCATGGGTATCGTCAGAAGCCTTGCGGACTTTCAGAAAGAATGGAACGAGGAACACAAACAAAAAGGAATATGCCAAAATACAAATGGATAGTAGTAGCTTTACTTTTGGTTGCGCTTACTATAATAGTAATTCTTTTAAACACCGCTTATGGTGTTATATTAGCCTTAAGCGAATTAATAGCGTTCGGATTATTATATAAAACTGATACAACAATGAAACAGGCAGATTATATCAGACTGACGGCACAGATTGCCGTGCTGAAAGAAATTGCCGTTGATTACAGCGGCAAGACGATAGACAACATCATACAGCAGCTCGAAGCAATTAAAAAGGAGGTAGAGAATGATTAGAGTAGACGCATATCGCTGTTCGCACTGCGGAAAGCTGTTTCTTACGGAAAGACGTTGCATAAAACATGAGGAAAAGTATTGCAACAAATCTCCTTGCAATATCGCTGCTTGCTATTCGTGCAAGTGGTACAAAGAAACGGGGCAAACCACAACTATTACAATTACAGGGCTTCCTTCGTTGGCAGGGCATGAACATGAATATGAAAAGACGGTTCGTGTAAATATATGCTTGAAGCATCACAACGCCAAAATGTTCAATTCGTTTCATGCGTCAGAAAAGCTTGTTGACGATGCAGAAAACGGCGGCTTCCGTATCATGCCGACGATGGAAGAAGGCTGTTTGGACTATAAAAAGAAAAAGAAAGAATATGAAGATTAGAAAAACAAAGAAGCGTTACAAAACAATGTTTCGGACGCAGTATTGCTGCACTAAAGTAAAGTTTAAAAAGATAAGCACATCAATCGAAACAGGACCACGCCAATACCCTAACATGTGCGGCGTGTTTATTACGTACGAGGTGCGTAGGTGGTATCGTAAAAGAGAACTAACAACTCGATACGTGCGCATAAAAATCGCGCAGCAAAAAAGCAAACATTATATGAAAATACAAAACATTATGCAAAAATACAAAACAAAATGAGCAAAAAGAAAATATACATATCATCACCGATTACCGGCTATAACCTCAACGAGCGACACAAGTTCTTCGCTCAGATTGAGAAAGAACTGACAATTCTCGGCTACAAGGCAGTCAATCCCATGAGTAAACCTTTATCCGACTCTGCGCCGTACACGGAGCACATGAAAGAGGACTTACGCCTGCTCCTCGGCTGCGACGGCATTGTTGTACCGAACCGATGGCGTTGCTCAAAAGGCTGTGAAACGGAACGTCGCGTGGCGGACGCTTGCGGAATACCCGTCGTAGGCGTGATAGGTGAAGCGCACGATTTGCAAATTTTAAACGCAATATAAGCACAAAAGGTAGGACAAACAAATTGCCCTACCTTTTATTATATAATACATAATCAATTACTTTTCTGTTTGCTTCGTCGACAAATTTCGCATCTTTGCGTATGTATATATTTGTCATTCGATGTGCAGACTTATGTCCTAAACAATCGGCTATCACATCCGTAGGTACGCCAATTTCATAAGCAATAGTAGCAAACGAATGGCGTGTCCAGTATGTCGTTAGGTTGGGCACACCGATTTCTTTACCAAGTATTTTCAGCACGTCTTCGAACCTTTTCATAACATTTGTGTACGCCTTCTTGTCAAATAGCGAAATTAAATGCTCGCTGCCTCTGTAACGCTCTATTATTTCCTGCGCTTCGGGCTCTACTTTAATGTCGTAAAGCGTGCCTGTCTTGGCTCTTTTGTATGACACACGCCCATTTTCTATGTTGGTAAGCCTTGATAGGTCTACAAGGTTTATACCCATGAGAAAAAACATTAAAAAGAATAAATCGCGATACTTAGCATGTGCTTCTGTAAGTTTTAAAGAGTGTAGTTCGCGCAGTTGCTCGACAGACAAAGAGCGTTTTGGGGTTTCGGTTCGCGGAAGCTTGTAGCTGTCAAATACATAATAGTTTATAATGCCTTTCTTTTTCGCGTAATTAACAACAGCCTTAATGCCTCTTAGTTTTGTGGCAATAGTATTTGTTTTATTGCCTTTGTTTTTTAGGTGCCTTACATACGATTCCAGCCAATCAAAATCTATGTCTTCGAGTAAAAGTGTATCGTAATCACAAAAATCAATTATGCTTTGCCGAGTCGTATTGTATATTTCCAGTGTGTTTGCATTTTCTTTGGTAGCCACAAAGTTTTGAAATTGAGTTTTAAAAAGACTGTTCTCCAGTTGTTCATCTGTGCACTCATTATTCAAATAATCTTGCAGTTTTTTGTTGTTGTAAAAACGCAGCTTTCCTTCTTTTTGCAAAGACGATAATTTTTCGCACGCCTCGTAGTATTGTTTGGCGAGGCGTGCATTTATGATTTTTCTGTCCGCTCTTTTGATTACCTTTTGGCTTTCGGCATCCCATTCGTTTTCTTCAAGCTCATAACCTGTAGGCAGATACAAGACATTCTCTTTTCTCGCAATTTTTATACGCACAGGAAATTTGCCATTTTTTAATCGATACCTTTTGTCAAGCCTTATTGATACCTTTATCATGTCGCTTGTTTTTGCACGTTTTTTGCACGTTTAGTGATTGTTTTTGCTTTATTATGCTTCCGTTTAAGAAAGTTTGAGCATTTGCAAACGTTGTAAACACGGGCGTTACTGTTTAATGCCTTAGTTTTTTGAAAAACACCTGCCCACATCTGTTAGATGTGTCCAT
>ERZ1034687.1387-NODE-1387-length-12781-cov-6.239038_pt1 | contig 12781 bp, 7 predicted proteins | sample MGYA00520704_ERZ1034687 | MGnify/ENA primary metagenome ERZ1034687 (study PRJEB33766, sample SAMN09781762) | gut metagenome | biome: gut microbiome | host: Homo sapiens | place: Madagascar | study: EMG produced TPA metagenomics assembly of the PRJNA485056 data...
GTTTATTAATTATACGTTAAACCTTTTAATTTTTTAAGTTATGAACAAATTTTTACGCTATTCATTATCATTGGTTCTGGCGTTCGTAGCTAGCGTTACGTTTGCAGGAACAACTCCTTACAAAGTGTTGACTTTCCCTGACGAAGGTACTGAAGGCAAGGAAATAAATGGTTATGACCAAACCTGGAAAGCAACAATCGGAGAAGATGTTTGGACTATTGAGAATTTCAATACATACCAGTGGAATGGTTGGAAATACATCAAATGCGGAAGAAAGAAAGTCGCATCTGTAGCTTCCATCACTTCACCTGCTATTGATCAGCCAATTAGCAATATTGTCTTGACCATCGACAATATTACTAAAGATAAGATCAATTCTATCAAGTTGCAGGTAGCAACTGATGCAGATTGCAAGAATGTAACTGAAGAAATCCCTGCAACGATTGAAGATGGAGACCTGATCTTCAAGCCAACTAAGTCTGCTGCAAACAATTACTATAAGTTTGTCTTTGATTGCCAAAAAGGATCAAGGAATGGTTTGATTCAGGTTTCTAAGATTGCATACTATAAGGTAGGCGATGCTCCTGAAATCGTAGACATTACAAACACAGCAGAAACTGCTTATACCATTGCTAAGGCTAAGGAACTGATTGATGCAGGTAAAGGCTTGAGCGAAAATGTATATGTTAAGGGTATTGTATCTCAGGCTAGTAAAGAGTTAAATCCTACATACGGTAGCCTTTCTTACAACATTTCTGACGATGGTAAAACTGAAAACGAATTGCAGGTTTATGGTGGTCTTTCTTTCGAGAGTCAGAAATTCACTTCTGTAGATGATATCAAGGTGGGTGACGTAGTTGTTGTTTATGGTAAGCTTAAGAAGTTTAACACTACTTATGAGCTTGATAAAAACAACATTCTCATCTCTCTGAATGGTAAAACTACCGGCATCACTAACATTACAGCAGATGAAGCTGCAAAGAACGCTCCTGTTTACAACCTCGCAGGCCAGAAGGTAACCAAGGCTTACAAGGGTGTAGTCATCAAGAACGGAAAGAAGATGATTCAGAAGTAATCAAATTCTAAACAACATATCCCTATACTGCTCCCCCGATATTCATTTATCGGGGGAGTTTTTTGTTAGGCATAACATAAGAAGGAACCACCAGCAAATCAACCAAATATTACCCCTATAACATGAAAAGTGGAATATTTTAAGGCGCAAACATAAAAAAATACACCTGATAAATACGTATTCTCAATAATTTTCACTACCTTTGTTGCGATTAATAAACGTATACGAATAAAAAATGATAAAAAGAAAAATATATATTACCCTATTAGGACTGCTCTCTACTATCATGACAGTAGCTGTACCTTACTGCGATGTGAGAAAATTCTCTATCACAGACGGACTCGCTGCCAATACCATCTCAGACCTGAAACAAGGTAAAGACAACCTCATGTGGTTCAGTACATGGAACGGACTGTCGTTCTATGACGGCTACAAGTTTCATACTTTCAGAGACAACCCCGATGATATTGACGTCCTGTCAACCAACCGTATACTGAAAATAGAACCATCACATAACAACAACGTATGGTGTATTACATACGACCACCAGCTCTACGTATACGATACCCACTTCTGCCAGTTCTTTGCTGTAGGACAGAAATTCAACGAACTGTTCAACATCGACCTGCGCGTGAGCCAGGTATACCCAATGAAAAACGGAGCTACATGGTTTACTTCAGAAGATGGAAAATACATCATCCGATCTGTAGGAAGAACCTTTGATGAGCGGAACATAGAACTCATCAAAGTAGGAGAAAAGGGACTCAGAAGCGGAAATGTATGGTACATCCATCAGGATTCACACGGAAGAGAATGGGTGCTTACCGACAAAGGCGCATACGTATACAACTCGAAATTCCCAAGCCAGCTGCCTTTCAAATGGATCAGAGGGGTAGGAGAAGATGTGTTCCTGGCAACTGAAGATGGTAAACTGGCAAAATATGACTTGCAGAACCGACTCACCATGATACCGATGCCGGAAGGCGTAACCCGTATCAACGAACTGAAAAATACAGGTTACCAGCTCCTGCTGGCAACCAATCTGGGTGTGATCATCTATAACCCGCGCACCTTCAAGTTTGATATCATCAACGTACAGAGCCCGAGTCAGCCTCTGGCAGAGGTAAAGAAGATTTATACCGATGATTTCGGTATGGTATGGGCATTTACAGACGGTATGGGAGTAACCCTCATCAACCCGAAGACCGGACAGAAGCAGTGGCTCTTTGCCGATCAGGACGACCCGATGGACCGCACAACCTGCGAAAGCAATTTCATCACACAAGACGAAAACAAGACCCTCTGGGTAGTGCCAAGAGGAGGAACCTTCAGTTATTTTGACCGCAAGGCAGGAAAACTGGTGCCTTATCTGCTGAGAAGCAATTCATCGGGCAACTACCGCATACCGAAGATTACGAAATATGTACTCTCAGACCAGGGAATCCTCTGGCTGACAGGCTCTCACGACCTGACACAGGTAGTCTTCAAATATCACCCTTACATTATCAACAAGCTGGATGTGGGCGAAGACGAAGTGTTCTCGGTAAATGCATCACCAGACGGACATATCTGGACAGGCTATCACAATGGAGTAATCCAGGTACTCAACGCCTCCTACCAGCGTATCGGATACCTTTCGCCAAGCGGACAGATTGTGCCACAGCAGGTAAACTTCGCCGAGAAGGGCATCTTCGCCATCCACTTCGATATCAAGGGAAGAACATGGATAGGAACCAACGGAAACGGTGTATATCTGATAGACAAAATGCAGGTAAGACACTTTACCTACGATGCAAACGACCCCGCTTCACTGCCATTCGACAAGGTATTCGACATCGTAGCCGACCGCACCGGACGCATCTGGATAGGTACCTATGGTGGCGGTATCGCCCTGGTAAATGAGGCAGCAGACGGCAGTATCAGCTTCATCAGTAAACGAAACGGACTGCCTTGGGAGAAGCAGCACTACGACCGCGTACGCCGCATCTGCTGCACCACTACGGGAACCATTCTCGTAGGTACTACAGATGGTCTCATCACCTTCAGTGATGCCTTTACAAACGCAAGAAAGATCAAATACCACAAGACCTACTACATACCGAACGATACAACAAGTCTGGCTGCAAACGATATGAACAATATCATGGAGCACACCAGCGGCAAGATGTATATCTCGCAACAGGGCGGCGTGATGGAAGAGATTGTGAGCAAATCGCTCCTGCAAGACAACCTGAAGATGAAATACTTCCATGCCATCGATGTTAACGAAGGCATCGTACAGGGCATGGTAGAAGACAACCAGGGAAGAATCTGGGTAATCAGAGAATCGAGTATCGACTGCGTAAACCCGAAAACGGGCCAGTGCAATGTGTTCGGGCCTAACGATTTCGACTTCAACATGTCGTTCTCGCAAAGCCGTCCTTACCACGATCCGGCAAGCAACAACATCTCGGTAGGTACCCCGATGGGACTGATTACCTTCAATCCGGCTACGCTGAAGAAGAGCAACTACCAGCCTAAAGTCATCTTCAGTTCCCTCCATTATAGCGGAGAGAAGGAGTCGGAACCTATCCTGCACAAGGAAAAAGTGGTGATTCCTGCCAACAAGCGAAGTCTGACCATCACCTTCGCATCACTCGACTATCAGCGCAAGTATCAGACCAGATATCTCTATCGCATAGATGGTTATACAGCTCCAGGCGAGTGGATATCGAACGGAAGCAGCAATATCATCGGCTTCAACCGTATCAATCATGGCGATTACGTACTCAAGGTGAGAGCCACCAACTCGCATGGTGTATGGAGCAAGTATGTGGCAGAACTGCCTATCGAAGTGCGCCCTACCTTCTGGGAAAGCATCTGGGGCAAGTTTCTCATGCTGCTGCTGCTCTTCGGTATTGTAGGCGCAATCTTCTATACCTACAACCAGCGCCAGCGCGAGAACGTAACCCACGAAATGAGCGTGCTGAAGAACGAGTTCTACAACGATGCTGCCAACCGTCTGAGAACCCCTCTAACACTCATCGGAACCCCGGTAAAAACCGTTCTGGATACCGAGCCGGGTATCACCCGAAAGGGCAAGGAACTGCTGAGAATGGTAGTAGACAATGCCAACGAAATGCTGGTAATGCTGGACAAGGTTCAGAGATACGGCAACAAGGCAGACTTCCATACGAACAGCGGTCTGACCGAGGAAGATTACGACCTGGCAGAAAGAGAAAAAGCGAATGGCCAGATTGACGACCACAATGCATCTGACTATCTGGAAGAAACCAACAAACAGAAAGAAGAAAAGGATGCAGAGGCTGAACGCCTGGAAGAAATGGGCAAGGAACAGAAAGAAGCACAGGGAGAAACGGAACAAAAAGACCAGACGATACTGGTAGTAGAAGACAATGCCGACCTGCGCAAGTTCCTCTACAGCATCCTCTCGCCTACCTATAACGTGCTGCTCGCAGAGAACGGAAAGGCTGGTTTAGTGATGGTCCGCAAGGAGATACCAGACTTTATCCTCACGGACGTTACCATGCCTGTGATGGATGGTTTGTCGATGATTCACGAGATCAAGCAGGATACCACCCTCAACAACATCCCAGTGATGATTCTCTCGGCCAAGGCAAGCGTAGAAGATCAGCAGCGAGGCTTTGATGAAGGTATTGTTGCCTATATCACCAAGCCATTCTCTACCACTTATCTGCTCGGCCGAATAGAGGCTATCCTCACCCAGCGCCGCAACATTCAGATGGATGTCATCAGAAAACTGAAGGAAACTGGCGATAAAGATGCCATAGCAGCCCTGCGAATACTGCCTGCAGCAGCTCCTCTGCCTGCTCTTAACCAGGCTGAAACTAGTGCCGAGAACAAAGCGGTTGACCCAAGCAGCGAGCTGGCATTTATGGCGGCACAGATTCAAGACAGAACCACGATGCGTGTCTTCTGGTTTGTTGTTGAAAATGCAGGCAACCCGGGACTCAAGATTGATGACATCTCGAACGAAATCGGTATGAGCCGAAGCGTACTATATAATAAGGTGAAAGCAACAACTGGAATGACACCGGTAGACTTCGTTCGCCATATACGTATCAAGAAGGCATGCGAGATGTTGCGCAATACAGACGATACACTGAGCAGCATCGCCTTCGCAGTAGGTTTCACCGACCCTAAGTATTTCTCGAAGGTATTCAAGAAAGAAACGGGTATCGTGCCTACTGAATACCGAAACAGAACGCAGGGATAGCCCGCATAATTACAGATGAAAGCAGTCATCATTACTGATGGCTGCTTTTATCTGTATTGACAAAAGTAATACATCTTACAGGATATATCTTCAGTTGTTGTCGGGCACAGCCTTCTTCGTTATCGTACACAGCAAAACGTTCAAGCAAGAAAAAAAGCAGAATAGTCATAAAATTGAGCCGTTTTGCTTTGTTTTTTGACCGAATATTGCAAAAAAATACAAAAATGGGGGGGGTATTTGATTAATTTTCCCTTTTTACTGAAAAAAAGCAGAGAAAAAGTTTGGTGTTACAAGAAAATGTAGTACCTTTGCAACAAGTTCTTAGAAAAGTTAAATGATAGATTAATCGTAAACCTTTTTTTCTTTGTTTTTTTGAGGAAAAAGAGGTAAAGAAAAAGGAATGCAGGGTTTGTGAAAATCCTGCATTTTTTATTTTTTCAACTTTCATGCAGGCCGTTATGTAGTCTTATAATCTACACACCTTTCTATTCACAAACCCAATTATCTACGGAATCTATATACTCTTAACTGCGATACTATCTACATTATATATATTACGCTCATTCCTTCATCTATGATTTTGTTCGATTTTTAGAATTTTTAAAAAAACTATTGAAGTATTCTAAGAGAAAAGTAGTATCTTTGCACTCTAGATCATATAAGTTGAGATCGGAAATATAGATAACACATACATAAAGATAAAAAAAATGAGAACTGTTTACGAATTTTCTGTTAAAGACAGAAAGGGAAAAGATGTTTCCCTCAAGGAGTATGCCAACGAAGTGCTGCTCATCGTTAACACCGCCACAAAGTGTGGTTTCACACCTCAGTATGAGGAACTGGAGAAACTTTATGAGACCTATCATTCTCAAGGTTTCGAAATACTTGATTTTCCTTGCAACCAGTTTGGTCAGCAAGCCCCTGGTACAGATGAAAGCATTCATCAGTTCTGCAAGCTTACATACGGCACAGAGTTCCAGCGCTACAAGAAGATCAAGGTAAACGGAGACGATGCTGCCCCTCTCTTCAAATTTCTGAAAGAATGTAAGGGCTTTGCTGGTTGGGACGAGAGCCACCCTCTCTACCCTGTTCTCGACAAGATGTTGAGCGAGGCTGATCCTAACTACAAGGAGAGTGCCGATATCAAGTGGAACTTCACCAAGTTCCTCGTTAACAAGAAGGGTCAGGTTGTAGCCCGCTTCGAGCCTACCACAAGCTTCGATGTCATCGCTAAGGCTATCGAAGAGTGGTTGAACTTCTAATGAAAGATAGAAGTCTCGAACTGAGAATAGAATTTCTAAAAAAAGAGAATAGAATCTCTAAATAAAAAGCCAGGTTGCTTTTCGCAGCCTGGCTTCTTTTATAATGTGATATTGTTATTTCAATATATCTCAAAGAATAATTGTCAACGGTTTGCTATAAACTATAAACTATTAACTGTTAACTGAAAATTAGTCAACCTTTGGCACATCCTTGAGGAACTGCTGGATTTCTTCATCACTCACTGAATAATTGTGCAAATCGCCATTAATATAGCTATCGTAAGACGGCATATCGATAAGACCATGGCCTGAGAGGCAGAACAGGATCACCTTCTCCTTGCCCTCTTCCTTAGCCTTCAGAGCCTCACGTATAGTGGCTGCAATCGCATGGCAGCTCTCTGGAGCAGGAATGATACCCTCGGTCTGTGCAAAGAGCATACCCGCCTTGAATGACTCCAGTTGAGGGATATCTACACCATGCAGGTAACCATCCTTCAGAAGCTGGGAAATAATCATGCCCGCACCATGATAACGGAGACCACCGGCATGAATGTTGGCTGGCTTGAAATCATGACCCAAAGTAAACATTGGCAGCAATGGAGTATAACCTGCCTCATCACCAAAATCATACTCGAACTTACCGCGAGTCAGCTTAGGACAGCTCTCCGGCTCTGCAGCAATAAACTCAGTATGGCGCTCGCCTGTGAAGTTGTGACGGAGGAATGGGAAAGCAATACCACCAAAGTTACTACCCCCACCGAAACAAGCAATCACCTGATCAGGATACTCACCTGCCATCGCCATCTGCTTCTCTGCCTCAAGACCGATGATGGTCTGGTGAAGTGCCACATGATTGAGCACAGAACCCAGCGTATACTTACAACCCGGTGTGGTTGTAGCCAGCTCAACAGCCTCACTGATGGCAGTACCGAGCGAACCTGGATGATGAGGATCACGTGTGATAATGTTCTTACCTGCGCGTGTACTCATAGAAGGAGAACCCTCTACAGTGGCTCCAAACGTACGCATGATGCTGGAACGGTATGGTTTCTGCTGCATGGTAATCTTTACCTGATAAACTGCTGCCTCCAGGCCGTAGAGTTTTGCTGCATAAGAGAGGGCTGCACCCCACTGTCCTGCACCAGTCTCTGTAGTGACGTTGGTATCCCCCTCCTGCTTACAGTAATAGCACTGAGGAATCGCTGAATTGATTTTATGAGAACCTAACGGGTTGGTACTCTCATTCTTGAAGTAGATATGCGCTGGTGTACTAAGTGCCTCCTCAAGGGCATAAGCACGTACAAGAGGGGTTGAACGGTAGAAGGTGTACTTCTCCTGCACATCTTCCGGAATATCAATCCAAGCGTGCTCTGTATCAAGTTCCTGCTTTGAGCACTCCTTATTAAATACGTGTGACAAATCATCAGCATTCATTGGCTGGTGTGTCTGAGGGTTCAATGGTGGCAATGGCTTGTTAGGCATATCTGCCTGAATGTTGTACCACTGAGTAGGAAGTTCCTGCTCGCTTAAGATGTACTTTTTCTGTCTCATGTTTATATATATGTTTAAAATTGTTGTATGCCTGAACAAAGGTACAAATAAAAAATGAAATAAAGAACTTTTTTATGCGTTTTTCCACTATTTTTTTATTTTTATCCAATAAAATAGTTCATTCTACAGGTATTATTTGTTACATAAGTATATTTTCAGTGTTATTTTTATAAATTTAATCAAATATTACCCCACAAAATACCAAATATTACACCCAATATTATAATGAAAAATAGTATCTTTGCAAAAGAAAAATTCAAAATGCGTTGTGAAACGCTTATCATCATCTTTTACTTATACAAAAAATAAAACATTGGAACTCAATAGGGGTATTGAGATTCCAATGTTTTTTTTATGCAATAAACTGATTACTTTTCATTACCTAAATCTATCTGCGATATCTGATTCAACAGATTTACAGCCTGCCCTACTGTCTTCACATCATTGATGCGAAGCATTCGCTTGTTGAATTTTTCTTTCAGAACACAGTCTTGAATATGACTGGTAACGTAAGCGAGTATGCGGTTAAACATCTGACTCCTGTAGAACGGACTGTTTACATTGCTCACAAACTGCATCTGCATATAGCCCTGCTTGAGAATAATCTTCTCGCAACCTAGCTTCTTGCCTACCCTACGCAGACCTACCACATGCATCAGTTCGTCAGCTTCATGAGGCACAGGACCAAAACGGTCTATCATACGCTTGCGGTAAGCCTCTACTTCCTCATCGCCCTCCAGACGGTCCAGTTCACGATAAAGAAGCATGCGCTCACTGTCACCAGGCACATAAGTCTGAGGGAAATACATCTCCAGATCGCTCTCTATGCCACAATCATCAACGAAATCATCACCCGTAAGCTGGGCACCTTCATCCATCTTCTCCTGATAAAGATCACAGAACTCCTCGTTCTTCAACTCTGTGACAGCCTGAGAGAGAATCTTCTGGTAGGTTTCATAACCCAGATCTTCCATAAAACCGCTCTGCTCAGAACCCAGCAGATTACCCGCACCGCGGATATCCAGGTCCTGCATGGCGAGATTGAAGCCGCTACCCAGTTCGCTGAACGTCTCCAGAGCCTCCAGACGGCGACGCGCCTCAGGAGTAAGTGCACTCTTAGGTGGCGCCATCAGATAGCAGAAAGCCTTCTTGTTGCTTCTTCCTACGCGTCCACGCATCTGATGCAGGTCACTCAATCCAAAGTGATGAGCATCGCTCACGATAATCGTATTGGCATTGGAAATGTCGATACCGTTCTCTACAATAGTGGTAGAAAGCAGTACATCATAATCGTAATTGATAAAGCCCATGATGATTTTCTCCAAATCCTCAGGCTTCATCTGTCCGTGACCGATTGCTACCCTACAGTCTGGGATATGCTTCTCGATGAGCATCTTGAGCTCCGGAAGCTTGGATATTCTGTCGCATACGAAATAAACCTGTCCGTTTCGGCTCATCTCGAAATTGATGGCATCGCAGATAACTTCACTACTAAACGTTACCAGTTCGGTATGAATCGGATAACGGTTAGGTGGCGGAGTGCGCATGATACTCATATCCCGGGCGCCCATCAGAGAGAACTGGAGGGTTCGCGGAATCGGAGTGGCACTCATCGTAAGTGTATCGACATTTACCTTGAGCTGACGGAGTTTCTCTTTGGTAGACACACCGAACTTCTGCTCTTCATCGATGACGAGCAGTCCCAGGTCATGCCATTTCACGGTCTTTGATATCAGCTTATGCGTACCTATGAGGATATCAATCTTACCCTCTTTCAGGGCGTCAAGCACCTCTCTGGTTTCCTTCGTTGTACGGGCTCTACTGAGATAGTCTACCCTTACAGGCATGCCTTCCAGACGCTTTTTGAAAGTCTGATAGTGCTGGAAAGCCAGAACGGTAGTAGGCACCAGCACCGCAACCTGCTTGCTGTCGCACGCTGCCTTGAAGGCTGCACGGATGGCAACCTCAGTCTTGCCGAAGCCCACATCGCCACAAACCAGACGGTCCATCGGTCTGCCGCTCTCCATATCCTTCTTTACCTCCTGGGTAGCCTTATTCTGGTCTGGCGTATCTTCATACAGGAAGGAAGCCTCCAGCGTATGCTGCAGATAATTGTCGGCACTGAAGGCGAATCCCTTCTCGCGCCGGCGCTGGGCATAGAGTTTGATCAGGTCGCGCGCAATGTCCTTGATTCGCTTCTTAGCTTTGTCCTTGAGTTTATCCCAGGCACCTGTACCCAGTGTAGACAGGCGAGGCGGAGTACCGGTATCGCTGCGGCGATATTTGCTGATTTTATAAAGCGAGTGGATAGAAACATCCACCTTGTCATTGTTCGTATAGACGATGCGGATCATTTCCTGATAGCTGTTGCCCGTAGGAACCCTAACCAGACCGCCGAACTTGCCGATACCGAAGTCTACATGCACGATAAAATCTCCCACTTCCATCTCCTGCAGTTCCTTCATGGTGAGTGCCATCTTGCCGGCTCTCGCTTTATCTGAGCGCAGGTTATACTTATGGAAACGGTCGAAAATCTGATGATCGGTAAAGAAACAGCACTTCTTGTCATGGTCAGTAAAGCCTTCATGAAGCGTCTTGTCTACCGGTGTAAAACGGATGGCGTAGCGCTTCAGCTCTTCGCTTTCAAAGATATCCTTCAGGCGCTGTTGCTGCTTCTGGCTATCTGCCAATATATATAAGGTGTAACCCTGGAGCAGGAAATCCTCCAGAGTTTGACAAAGCAAATTGAAATTCTTATGGAAAAGAGGCTGTGGAGCGATATTGAAAGGTATCACAGCCGAACTCTCTGGCGGAGCGACCTTGCCGAACTCGATACGGAGATGAGCCGCTACTGCCTTCTTGAAATCGAGCGGAGAAACGAGGTTGAGCTCGGTCTTCATGTCATGTCTGATGCGCTCAGCCTCTACCTCAGTAGCTCCCTCCAACTGCTCGGTAAGGCTCTGCGATGAGAAGCCTTCGGTATAGATCTGACCGATGCGGTCGCAAACGAAAGAAAGGTCTTTCGCAACGACTGGCGTACTTTCGGAGAGAAAATTGAGGAAACACTGCTTGTTGCTCTCGATATGGGCGAGTTCGGGCACGATTTCTATCTCTGTGCGCTTCACCTGCGAGAGCTGGGTCTCAACATCAAAGGTACGGATGGTGTCAATCTCATCGCCGAAGAAGTCGATACGGAACGGATATTCGCAACTGTAGGAATAGACATCGAGGATGCTTCCACGCACGGCAAACTGGCCCGGTTCATAAACATAATCGGTTTCTTTGAGTTCGAAATCGCGCAGGGTATGAACTACATCGGTCTGAGCTATCTGCTGACCTACAGCCAGTTTCATTATCCGTTCATCCAGATTCTGCTTAGCCACAACGAGTTCTGCCAGTGCATCGGGATAAGTGACTACCAGAAAATGTCCTCCCGAAGAGAGGCGCGCCAGCACCTCTGTACGTAGGATTTCGTTCGCTGCATCACGCTGCCCGTATTTCACGGCACGCCGATAGCTGGAAGGAAAGAAGAAGTCCTTCTCCTGCCCCATCATCTGAGTGAGATCGTGATAAAAATAGCCTGCTTCATCGGCATCATCCAGCACGAAGAGTACCGAACGCCTCATCTTCCCCTGCAGAGAAGCAAAGAACATCGGAGCCGAAGAGCACAGCAAACCCTGGAGAAAAATGGAATGAACCGACTTCTTCCCCATCAAATCAAAGAGGGCATCCGCCTGTGGCGAACGCCCGTATGTTTTTTCTATCTTTTGGATTTCCATCCAAGTACTGATTAGTGATTACTGATTACAGAGTAGTGATTACAGAGTATTAATCCTTCTTCGGATATTTCTTGAACCAGCCATCCAGGCGCAGTCGCATCACGCCAAAGAAAGCCTCACCAAAGATGCCACCACTCATCTTGCTCACACCTTCACGACGGTTAACAAAGATGACAGGCACCTCTTTGATCTTGAAACCGATTCGATGAGCCGTATATTTCATCTCTATCTGGAAAGCATAGCCCTTGAAGCGGATAGCATCCAAATCTATGGTTTCCAACACCTTACGTCGGTAGCAGACGAATCCAGCTGTGGTATCATTCACCTTAAATCCGGTTACGATACGTACGTATTTAGAAGCGAAATAACTCATCAATACGCGCCCGATAGGCCAGTTGACCACGTTCACACCCGAAATATATCTTGAGCCTACAGCCACATCATAGCCCTCATCGTGAGTTGCCGCATAGAGACGAGGCAAATCATTAGGATCATGACTGAAGTCGGCATCCATCTCGAAGATGAAGTCATAGCCCTGCTTCAATGACCATTTGAAGCCCATGATATAGGCAGTACCCAAACCGAGTTTACCCGAACGCTCCAGGATATGCAGACGACCGGCAAACTCATTAGCCATCAAGCCCTTGACAATGGCAGCAGTACCATCAGGACTTCCGTCATCGATAACGAGGATATCAAACTGCTTTTCGAGACCGAAGACAGCACGGATGATTTTCTCAATGTTTTCCTTCTCATTATATGTAGGAATGATTACTATGCTATCACTCATAACTTCTTCTAATTTTAATGATTCTGATACTAAATAATGTAATACAGATGCAAAATTACAACTTATTTTTGAAATAACAAGCGAAAA
>ERZ1034687.1406-NODE-1406-length-12559-cov-10.651152_pt1 | contig 12559 bp, 10 predicted proteins | sample MGYA00520704_ERZ1034687 | MGnify/ENA primary metagenome ERZ1034687 (study PRJEB33766, sample SAMN09781762) | gut metagenome | biome: gut microbiome | host: Homo sapiens | place: Madagascar | study: EMG produced TPA metagenomics assembly of the PRJNA485056 data...
GATTTATATTACTATAAGAATAAACATTGCAACCTTTAACAACGGACTTTTTGCCAATTGGTGATGTCGTAAAAAAAATCACTTCATTTCCCTCTGATAATAATTGACCTATTTGAGTAACAACATAATCTAATCCTGTAAAATATTTTCTTTTTGAGTCTTTCGCATATATAGCACCTGATAATATTAATATCCTCATACATTTGCCACTTTGTTTTATAACAAAATGCCTCCTTCCTATTTCACATTAAATTTTCAAATACATAATTAATAACTATCTGCTTTACATAGCTTCTTACCGTTTAATTAATCCCATAATTAAATCATGTAAATATATGCCATTTCTTTTTCAACACTACTCAAATCAAACTTTTTAACACTATTGAAAGCATTTAAAGCATACTTTCTACAAATTGAACTATTATTCTTCATTTTAATAATTGCATCGGCAGTTAATTCTGGATTATTATCTACTACATATCCGTTTTCGTCATTCTTAATTAAATCTGTATTTCCCCTAATATCTGAACATATGACAGGCAATCCACACGCCATTGCCTCCATTAATGCTACTGGTAATCCTTCTTGTAATGACATGAACATAAATAAATCACTACAGTTACATATTTCAGAAATATCCGTTCTATATCCTAAGAAATGCACATGCTCAGCCACTTCTAATTCTTCTGAAAGCTTTCTAAGCATTAACTCGGACTTCCCCTTCCCACATATAACATACTGAATATTAGATAGTTGATTTCTTTTCTTTAATTCACCAATTGCACGAATTACAACTTCATGATTTTTTCTTGGAATCAATTCTCCAACTGAAAGTAAAACAAAATCTTTATTATCAACTCCAATTTCCTTGCGTTTTGCTTCTTTATCAACATACCCAACATTAAATTTCTTCAAATCAATGCCAACACCTGGCACATAACACACTTTCCCAGCCTTAAATGATTTTGCTCTCTCGTAGTCTTCTTTATTAATTGTAATTAATATATCTGTATATCGAGCCAACCACTTTTCTACAGGATAGTATATCATCCAGTTGATTAAAGGTGCACCCTTATAAAAATGAAAACCATGTGCTGTATATATGACTTTTGTACCTTGCTTACGTGCTTTCTTTGCAGCTAAACGAGAAACCATTGCGCCAACAGGAGTGTGACAATGAATAATATCGTATTGTCCTTCATTTATCAATTTTTTTAGTTTTCTGTAAGCATTAATATTTTCTATATTTAAAGGATTACGTTGAAATGGAATATTATAATAATAATCACAATACGGTATTTCACAATCTGAGGGATTATCATAATCATTTCGTGCCGCTACAGATGTTTCCCACCCTGCATCTTTAAACATTTTCAAATACGGCACATGGAACTCCATAATATGCGTTTTAACAACAGTTGCTACAAAAATAACTTTTTTCATTTCTCCTCTTCCTTCGTCGCTGCAATCTCTTCTCTAACATCTCTCTGCCCCATTGCCGTTGTACTTCCAGCTGCTACTCCTTCCGTACTTTCTGGCATGAACAATATCTTTATTGTAGCAAGAATTATCTTAATATCTGTCACTATACTTAACTTAGATATGTACATAAGATCCATCTGCAATTTATCATATGGCTCTGTATTGTACTTTCCATACACCTGTGCATATCCTGTAAGGCCAGCCTTTACCTGTAATCTTAACGAGAATTCTGGCATCTGTTCTATATACTGTTCCGATATCTCTGGTCGCTCAGGTCTTGGTCCTACACATGATAAATTACCTTGTAATATATTAATCATCTGTGGCAGTTCATCTATACGACATGCTCTTATAACTTTTCCTATTGGAGTAATTCTGCTGTCTCCCTGTGAAGAGAGTCTTGCAACTCCATCTTTTTCTGCATCCACCCTCATGCTTCTGAACTTGAGTATCTTGAACTCTTTGCCATTCTTGGTAAGTCTTACCTGCTTATAGAATACCGGACCACCGTCATATGCCTTGATAAGTATTGCTGTTATTATAAGTATCGGACTTGTTATAACTATTCCAAGTATTGATATAACTATATCCATTAACCTCTTGATGAATTCATATCCTAAACCTGGTGTCTTTCTTTCACATATCATAACTGGAAGATTAGCCATCTGGACAACCTGCGCACTGCTTATCATAAAATCGCCAATATTAGGTCTTACATATGCTGTTATGCCATTCTCAACACAATATTTAATAATATCGTTTCTCTGTGTTGATGCCAGCCCACAAAGCATTACGGAATCTGCATTAACATCTTTTAATGTAATCATGAACTTAACCATTTCCTGCTTATTGAAATTTGACCAGTTCTCTATTCCTGAAAGCCTCATCTCACCAGCAAGCTGGAATCTCCATTGTAATCTCTGTATTATATCCAAAGCATTCTTATAAGCATTCACATTGTCATATACCAGTAATACTTTTGATGGTTTATAGATTATATTAGTGAGATGGTTGGCAACATATGACCATACTGCACTAATCAAACAGCTTATTGCCATCTCCAATAATAAAGGCAACACATTTACTACATGACGCGACAATAGAACAATAACAACATACATAATACAATTACTTATAAGTATTGCAACACACTGGGAATATATAAGTTCTGTTATTCTGCTTATCCTTAGTGCCAATCCTTTATACAACCTTGCCATAAGCGCATATATACACATATACAACGCTACTACTACTAAATCACCTTTTCCATAAAACATATTCCCCCACATTTTAGTTCTGTAAAATGTGTACCAGAATATGGCAAATATTGCGGTGTTAATTATTACAATTAATAATTGAACCATAAACAGCTGAGTTTTCTGTATCTGTTTTACCTGCATTTATCTTATTTCTCCCTTGTAATTTATTCCCCACAAAAGCACTTGTTTAGTCTCATCTAATTACACAACTACGGAGCCAAAATCCTCCAAGAAGAAAGGTATCTATCTCTCTACCCCCTCCCCCACGAAATTCAGCTCCGTACAGGTTATTCCTCGCTCTTAACTTTCTTCACCATATTTGCCATAATATTTACCGTAATACTTGCCATAGTATCTACCGTAATATGAGTTGCCTGCCATGTCAACCTTGTTAAGTACGCAGCCAAGAATCTTACAGCCGACAAGGTCAAGCTGCTCCTTAGCCTTTCTTGCGAACTTATAGCTTATTTCACCGGCACCTACAACAAGAATTCCGCCATCACAGAATTTAGAAATAACGGCTGCATCAATAACGCTTCCTATTGGTGGTGTATCTACTATTATCATGTCAAATGTCTCTCTTGCACTTTCAATCAGTTCTGCAAATCTGTCATTTCCAACCAGCTCACTTGGGTTAGGAGGAACAGGACCTGCGAATATCATGCAGAAATTAGGTTCATCACTTACGCTTATTACATCTGTAAGTTCATTCTTTCCGGAAAGGTAATGTGTGAGACCATATTTAATCTTACCTTTTCTCCACCGGTTCTTCATAACCGACTTTCTTGTATCCGCATCAATAAGAAGAGTCTTCATTCCATTCTGTGCGAATGACATCGCTAACTCGAATGATACTGTACTCTTACCTTCTGATGGTGTTGTACTTGTTATGAATATGACCTTATTATTGCCCCCTGAGAATTCTATGTTAGTTCGTAACATTTTATATGCTTCTCTTGTTCTGAAATCAAGGGCACTTTTCTTTACTGAAAACTCCTGCATCTTTATCCCTCCGCTCTCACTTTAGCTCCATTATTCTTCTTATTAACTTCTGATGCTTTAAAGCTTCTTGCCTTCTCATCATCAGCACCGATATCTGCCTTTGGACTTCTTGAAGAACCTTTTCTCCTGCCCTGATCAGGAATATCTCCCTCATTAACCGGTATAAGAGCTAATGTACTAAGGCCAAGATATTTCTCAACATCCTCTGAAGTCTTAATAGTATCATCAAGAAGATGCTGTATGATAATGACTGCTGCCGATATTATTATACCAACAAGAGCACCTATTATGGTCCACTTAGAAATCGAAGGTGATACCGGTGAGTCCGGGAGATTAGCCTGATCCACGACATTTACTGCTTCAATATCCATAACCTCTGTTATATGCTTGGCTGCCAGATCTCTGACTGAATTGGCCATTCTCTGTGCCTGAGCCGGATCCGGGTCTGTAACCGTAATTGCTATAATTCGTGTATCTGTAGCATTAGATGCTGATACTCTGCCAACAAGACTCTCATATGTTTCATCCAGATTAAGTTCTTTAATAACTCCCTCAATAACATATCTGCTTGTTACAAGCTGCTCATAATCTTTAGAAAGAGTTGATGATAACTGTACATCACTATAAGTAACTGAACCACTTGCATTCTGCTTATTAAGGATATATACCTTTGTTGTAGACTGATACTGTGGCGTAATAATAAAGAAGCTGTACATAAATGCAACTGCTCCACACACTAACGCTGCCACAATGATAATCCATAATCTGTGAAGCAGCACTCCGAATATTTCCCGGAGGTCTATTTCAATATTCTCTGTCTCTTTACTCTTTTCCTGCATTACATAATCTCCTTAATCTTATTCCGGCTTTTTATAAAAGCCTGTCCATGGCATTGCCATATAATATATCATCAACATACTGTTCATCATATTTCTTATACAGCATGCCGGCGCATTCCCGAATCTTAGGTGTACGGCTGCCTTCACAGCGGTGTGCATCTGTCCCAACATAATCAATTATCTGCTCACTAAGCAGCTTATGAAGGAATTTCTTTACATCCCTGCCTATATCACCAAGTATACTTGATGCATTTACCTGAATTTCAACACCCATATTCTTGATTTCACGCACATTTTCAACATCATCTAACATACATCCGTACCGCTCAACATGTGCTATAATCGGCTGATATCCCTCGCTCATTATTTCATCTAATGAATTACGGATATACTGATACGGATCTGATGGCATAAATTCTACAAGAACATAGTCAGTATCATTCATTCTGCTTATGCGTCCATTATCAACGCCCTCGCATAACTCATCATGATACAGTATCTCATTGCCCTGATATAGCTTAATTCCTAACTTGCATCCATCTGCTGCTTCCTGAACTTCATTGATAAGTGCACTTACTTTCTCTGGTGAAGCATTGTGATGCCCGCCTTTAAAATGTGGTGTTGCAATCATGTGTGTTATTCCTTCATCATGCGCAATTTCCAACATCTTTAATGTCTCCGACATATCCCTTGAACCATCATCAATTCCCGGAAGGATATGGCAATGAACATCTACGATATAATCCGCAGCCTTTTTCTTTTTTTCAAATAACATACTATTCCCTGTACTTTGTGATTCTTCTTATTTATAATAGGTTAACTTTAAATAAACCTAAAACATTTTAACAATGCGCAATAGTAATGTCAACCAAACTGTCGAAAATTCAAGAATTTTGGCAAAAAAACACGCCCAGAAGACATATTATGTCCCTGAGCTTATCTTTCTTACCCAATCAGTTCATAACTCTCATTAATTTCCCCAGCCTTAATCTGAGCCATTCTCTCCGCAATCCTGCTCTTAACCAGCTCGGCGACCTCTTTTTTCTTAAGCTCACCATACTCTGAATAAAGAATAGGCTTTAAGAAATGTACCTGTGTATCTACTCTTTCAAATGTATTGCTGTTCATGGATTTATACGAATCAAAAAGTGCTACAGGAACAATTGGCGTCTTAGACTGTAAGCTGCATGAAAAGCAGCCAGCCTGAAATTCCTGAAGTTCATTCTTATTGTCAGTGTAACCTCCCTCAGGAAATATAAGGAAATTTCTTCCTGACTTGACCTGTCTGGTAACATCCATAATCGCTCTTACTTTATCACGGTTATTATCAAGGTCAATAATAACTGCGTCAATAAGACCGCAGACCTGACGGCTCATAAGCCTTTCTGCCTGTTTCTTCCCCCATAATACACCACACGGCTTTTCCTGTGCAAGAATAATTCCCAGCGCATCATATTTGCCCTGATGATTAGGATACATTATGTAATTGCTGTCCGTTGGAATATTTTCTCTGCCATACACCCTGGTTCTTGTTCTGGCATGCTTTCTCATGTAATTAATAATCCACTTGGCATACACAAACCGTTCAGTTTCTGAATAACGGCTCTTGTTGGCAATCATCTTATTAGCCTTAGGTACAGCATGAAGCACCATGTGCCAGCTTGATATAACAGTACATTTGAAACGCAGATTAAACATTATAATTCCTCATCTTTCTATATAATACCTGCTGCAGATGCAAAATATTTTTCGAAATCACCACGAATAAGTGCATATCCTGCCTCATTAGGATGCATCCCATCCTTACTATAATATGCCTTCATGTCATCAAGTGCAAGAAAGCTTTCACGAAGACTTAATATTTCACAGCCGTTTTCCTTGGCAACAGCTCTCATTATGTCGCCATATTCTGCATACTCGTCCTGCATCTGCTGAACTGAGTTCACATATTCTGACATAACTTCCCTACTGATTCCGCTTTCAAGCAGATGTGAAAGATACATTTCAATAGCAATCGGTGGTGCAATTACTGCTGTTACTGCTGCTCCCTTTTCCTGTAACAAATGTATCATATCCTCATAATTCTTCTTAAAATCCTGTGGGGCAACTCTGTGCCTGTGTTCATAATCACATCTGCCCTCACATATCGACTTCCAGTCATAGTCGCAGTCGTTACCGCCACATTCAAGAAATGCCACATCAGGTACCGGATGACTTGACATTACCTGTGTAAGCCACATTTTTACTCTCTCTGATGTGAATGTCGGCATTGCAAAATTTAAAAACTTCATATTATATTGTGCCTGCATTTTCTCAAAACCGATTGCATCTGAGCTGTGATAATTCCACGCTTCATCCGGCATAACTCCTCGCATAAGTGAGTCACCAAACATGTAGTATGTTTTCATAAGCTGCCTCTTATCTTAAATTAGGAGCCGGAAGAGGATTCTCTGGTGTAACTGCATCCCAGTAATTGTTCATAAGCTTCTCTAATGCTCTCTGTGGAATCATTGGCTGCGAAGCATAGTCAATCATATCCTGAGGGATATCCTCACCTTTTCCCATAACCTTACCAATTTCTGTATATCTCTTAAGATATTCATTAATCTGGTTTACCATTGGTGGAATTGCAAACATTTCACTCTGTGGACAAAGGAGAGCCTGATATCTGCCTTTGCCATAGATAAAATTAAATTCCTTGATAAGTGCGTCATATATCTCATATGTTCTTCCATATCCGCATGATGATATAACATAATACTTCTTATCACCCATATCATAACGGAACTCGTGAAATGCATCATCACCGATATCTCTTACCTTACCCTTGTAAGTCTCCATAAGTGGCATGATTCGGTCAACAAATGTTTTCATTGGACCCGGCATACCAAAGAAATACAGAGGAAAGCTGTATATAATAACGTCAGCGTTCATGAACTTGACATGAACATCCTGCATAACATCATTGATAACGCACTGTCCCGCTGTCTTTCCCCAACAGCTCATACATCCCATACATGGCTTAATATCCATATCTTTAACTGTAAGAAGCTCAATCTCAGCTTCCGGATTAGTCTCCTTAAGTCCTTTAAGAACCGCATTTGTCATCTGCATAGTATTACTCTTAGGTCCTTTAGGACTTCCGTTTACTACCAAAACCTTCATTATTAATCCTCCTTGTTTTCCGCAGAAAAATCCGAGCACCTCTAGCGAGGAGAGGATTTGTCCTCCATAAACTTCTCAAATGTTCTAAACTGTTTTCTCATCGTGTCATATCCATACTGATAGCACTGAAGAAGTTTTTCATTATTATTCTCAAAGTGTCTTATCATCTGCTCCTCCGGACGGATAACAAAGACCTTTCCCTCTTCCACAAGCTTTTTCATAAACTTATCCTGCCTGTCATAAGCCTGCCTTCTGTGTGCCATAACCTCACAAAGCTCTGGGTATTTCTTGTAACTCCACTCGATAAGCTTCTTTACCTTAGAATAATCCGTAGGCTTAGAACCCTCTGGCTTGGTAAGTACAACAACAATCTTATCGCACCCTTTCTCAACTGCTCTCTCAACCGGTATTGAATCAATAATGCTTCCATCAAGATAATGATAGCCATCAATTTCAACAGGTTCACATATAAATGGCACAGAGCAGCTTGCCATCTGACACTTCAGAAATTCATCCTTCGTCTTAAAATTCCCTTTATACTCAGCCTTTCCAGTCTCGCAATTAACAACAACACTCTCACACTCTGTCTTAGATGCGAAAAATGTATCAAAATCATAAGGAATATCTTTAAGAGCATATTCGGCTACCAGCATTTCAAGATTAAGAATCTTCTTATTCTCGAAAAGCTGTCCGACTCCATAATAGCTTTCAGCATTTTCATGGGTAATTATCTTTTTCGTTCTTCCTTCCTGTCTGGAAACATAGTTTACCGCATTACCTGCCCCCGCAGACACTCCTATAACATAGTCATAATAAATGTCCTTCTTAAGCATGTAATCAAGCACTCCGGCTGAGAAAATACCTCTCATAGCCCCGCCTTCCAGCACAAGTCCTGTCTTTACTTCACTCATAGGTGACCTCTATTTAGCGTTAGCTTCTACATAATCAACAATATCTTTAACAGTTTCAAGCTTGGCATCAGAACTGAATCTGATCTTAAACTCATCCTCAACAGTAATAGCCAGTAACATCATATTAAGAGAATCAACTCCTAAATCTGTTGCAAGAACACTGTCCATTGTAATAGTTGCCGGGTCGCACTGTGGCATAACCCTTCCAAAAATTTCCTTTAACTTCTCAAATACCATAATAAAATCTCCTTTTTTTACTTTATTGAAATCCGGTGGGGGTGTGCAGACGACGGACGGTTCACGGTTTATGGGTTTATGCTCCAAAAACACGCTCCCGCTCGGCTTCGGACGCAGCGGTCACTAAGCTCCTGCTTCGGTGCGAGGACTTCATCCTCGCACCTCGCATTTGCTAAGTGCCGGCGTCCTCAGACGGTTTTTTCCACACAAACCCATAAACCGTGAACCTACGACTGACACCTTCCAGGATTTTATTAACTAAATGCGGGGTCGCCAGCCGGAGGCTGGCTGCCCGTTCGTCTGTCATTCACCACACTACTGCTGTCTGCCGCCGACATCCAGACCGCACCACCGGGCGACCCCTCCGCAGGAGGCAGCCCGGAAGGCTGTGGCTGACGCAGGGGCTGCGAGCTGGGTGGGATGCGGACGGCGTGTGAGTGTGTAGTAATTTGAAACCGTTGGAGGACGCCGGCACTTGGTAAGCTGGAGCAGTTGGCACTTCGTGCCAACAAACTCCAGCGAACCTAGTACCGCTGCGTCCGGATAAGAGCGAAAGCGTGTTTCAAAATGCTACACGCCCACACAACGCCCGCGTCACACCCAGCCGCAGCCCCGTCCGTCCTGTCACTACCTTCCGGGCACCACAACAACCTTACGCCTGATTCCTCAAAATCTTCATTGCGCCATTTCTCTTAAAATCTTCTGTACGCACCTTAAGCTTAAGCACTCTCTTGAATGGGGGAAGTTCCTTATTAACCTCATTAACAGTTTCCTGCAATCTGTTCTGGATTTCTTCCTCAGATGCCCCCTCTAATTCAGGCATATATGGAATAATCTCAACACCAATAACAGTGTTTCCATTCATTTCCATCTCCTGTACAAGACAATCCTTTACAAGCGACTGCTTGTAGAACAATTCCTCTATCTCTTCTGGCGATACATTTTCACCATTAGGAAGAATGATAAGATTCTTGATACGTCCTGTGATGTATATCCAGTCATTATCATCAAACTCAACAAGGTCACCTGTCTTAAACCATCCGTCTTCTAATACTTCTGCTGTATGCTCAGGATCCTTGTAATATTCCTTCATTACATTATCACCCTTAATCCAGAGTTCTCCGTCAACAACCTTAACCTGCTGTTCTGGATAAATGTGTCCCATAGATTCAGGCTTCTTATCTGTATCGCAATTGCCTGATGTCAGGTTAGCACACTCTGTAAGTCCATAACCTGCACATAATGTAATTCCTAATTCACGGCACTCTGCCATCTGTCTTGGAGGAACAGGTGCAGCTCCGCACATGATAAGCTCAAGATCTCCTAAGAATGCTCTTCCCTTAAGCTTGGCAATGTTAAGAATAATCTCAACAAGACCAGGAACAAGTACAAGCGTTGTAGGTCTTACAACAGGAATATCACCGATACCGGCTCTCATATCAACACATGTATATATAAGCGAACCTGTATACAATTTAGCCATATATCCCATAATTGCCCCAAATATGTGTGAAAGAGGAAGCATAGCTATATATCTCTTATGAAGAATGTTGCCTGGTCCGAATACACCGTTAAATGAACCTCTCATAATAGAGCCGTGGCTGTGAACTGCACCCTTAGGTGCTCCTGTAGTTCCACCTGTAAAGAAAATTGCTGCTGTAGTATCCTTTTCAACATCTGCAAATGCACTTTCAGTCTCACCAATAGAAGTGCTTGGCCATGTCTTGCAAGGAAGATTAGCTGTAACCTCTGTAAATTCCTTACCAACGAACATACCAGCAAGGTCAAACTTCATGCTGATTCCTGCAAGTGCCTTATCGTTAAGTGCATTCGGAAGCATGATAAGTACATGTCCAGCCGCTGGAATTGCAAGGAAAAGCTCCATTGCGTCAAAATCGTTCTTTGCAAGTACTGCTATGTTAGAACCCTTCTCAAGTCCTAATGAATTAATAAATGTAACTCTCTTAGCAACTCTAGAAACAAGTTCCTCATATGTATATGTAGTAACCTTGTCACTTATGGCTGGATAATCAGAATATTGTTTCTTAATAAATTCAAGAAACTTTGGAATAGTTGGAATATATTCCAGAGTCGCCATTTCATCAGGGTCTACCATGTTATAAAAGTAATGATTCATGTTTTGCTCCTTTTTTACTTTATTGAAATCCGGTGGGGTGTGTTGGCAATCAGACGGTACGCGGTTTTGAAAAAGCCCGCTCCAAAAACACGCTTCCGCTCGGCTACGGACGCAACGGACACTAAGCTCGTTCAGGATTTTGTGAGGGATGCAGTGAGCAAGCTCCCGCATCCCTCATCAAAATCCCGAACTTCCTAAGTGCCGGCGTCCTCCGACGGTTTTTTCCGCAAGCCTTTTCAAAACCGCGTACCTGCGACTGACACCTCCCGGATTATAATCAACTGAAACTGTATGGTCTGCACCCCCTACTCTCCACACTTTCTCCCCGGAAGGGCGAACCTCCAAAGGAGGCAGCCCGCAAGGCTGTGGCAAACGCAGGGGCTGCGAGCTGGGTAGGATGCGGACGGCGTGTGAGTGTGTAGTAGTTTGAAACCGTTGGAGGACGCCGGCACTTGGTAAGCTGGAGCAGTTGGCACTCCGTGCCAACAAACTCCAGCGAACCTAGTACCGCTGCGTCCGGATACGAGCGAAAGCGTGTTTCAAAATGCTACACACCCACACAACGCCCGCGTCACACCCAGCCGCAGCCCCGTCCGTCCTGTCACTACCTTCCGAGCTGCTCCACAGCCTCCCGGAACCTCGCACACTCCCCTGCGAGATACTCCGCATTAAGCCCCTTTCCCTCTTTAGTAAGTTCCATCGGCTCGCCAACATACAGCTTAAGTCTCTTCCCAAACAGCTTATGATATTCTCCGTCATTATATACCGGAACAATTTTTGCACCTGACATAACTGCCAACATTGCAAAGCCCGGCTTGAATTCATCCATAACCCCTGTCTTAGAAGTATGTCCTTCTGGGAAAATTATCATATTATCTCCTGCACGAAGATGCTCCGATGCTCCTCTTATCCATGTAATATCTGTTCCAAAGCGGTCTACAGAAATAAACTTACCACCGCTTGTAAGCCACTTTAGAATCTTCTTATCAGCCCAGTCTTTGGCTATTATAAGGACACTGTTCTTAAACAGCATATAAAACATCTGTCCGTCATTATGTCCCACATGATTGCCAATAAATATGACTCCGCCTTTTTCAATTTCCTCTTTAGCTTTTCTGCTCTGATAACATATCTTAGGTCTGAACATAATATACAGGTAAGCGTATAAAAGACCTCTCCCCATACTGGCTGTTACATTAATAAATGTATTTTTCTTTCTCATTTGATACCTCTTGCTGTCAAATCATTTATCCGCGTATTACTATTTAATCACAAGTTAATACACAAATGTTCCAATATCATACAATATGTTTCCAATCAGCATTGTATGTTTTTTAACAAATATTTTCAAAGGTCAATTAATTTCTTTTTGGCACTTATGTAACATTTTGTCGTATTTTGTTTACTATCATTTACAAATGTTGTACAATATAGTTAACTGCAAAATACATTTTTCATAGTATTTTCATAACAATTTTATATATATTTTATAATTAAGATGATATGTTTTTCAGAAATTCTTTGTAC
>ERZ1034687.1410-NODE-1410-length-12535-cov-16.568750_pt1 | contig 12535 bp, 9 predicted proteins | sample MGYA00520704_ERZ1034687 | MGnify/ENA primary metagenome ERZ1034687 (study PRJEB33766, sample SAMN09781762) | gut metagenome | biome: gut microbiome | host: Homo sapiens | place: Madagascar | study: EMG produced TPA metagenomics assembly of the PRJNA485056 data...
ATATATACCTGGAGTATTTATATGGTAATAGGAGAAAAAGATAGAAAAAACAAATATAAAAACTTTAAAAAATATATTAATAATAAGGATGCTATAATAGAAACAGATCCAATAAACGAATTAGAAGAAGCATTTATAAAAGCATTTAATGAAAAAGAGATAAAAAAAAGGTATGAGTTCATATATGATTATATGTGTAAATACCTAGATAATAATGTATGCATTTTATGTGATTTTAAAAATGATAAATGCATTGCAAATAGACTAGGTAAATCAGTTCATAAAGAAAATGGATGCTGTTACTTTAGAAATGAGGGATTTTGCAAATTATTTAAAGATAAAAGATGTACTAATCCAAATATCTCATGCAAGCTATTCATGTGTGAATATGTAGAAAAAAATATAATGAAGAAAAAGTCATTACCTAAAAATTACTTATTATTAGATTTTTTCTTTAATAAAAAACAAAAAGAAATATTACAAAGAAATTACAGAAAGAAAAAAGAAGAAACAATAAGTAAACTACTTGTAAATAGATAGTTTACTTTTTTTCATTAAATCGTTATAATTAAGTTAATACAAGGAGAGTGGATATGAAAAATATAATAGAATACATAAAAGACAAATCATACTATCTTTTGGGAGGAATAGTAGTAGTTATTATATTATTAATAATTATTAACGCTTGTTCTAATAGTTCTGGCAGCTACGATAAAATAGAACAGAAAATGGTTAATGCAGCTAAAAATTATTATGTTTCTCATGAAAAGAACTTACCTAAAGAAGAAAGTGGAACTGTTAAAGTTACAATAAATACTTTAATAGAAGCAGAATTATTAAAAGAAGTAAAAGATCCAAATAATAAGGATCAAGATTGCTCTGGATATGTAGAAGTAACTAAAGTAGGAAAAGAGTATTCTTATACACCATTTTTAGTATGTAAAGGTAATTATGAACCAAAATATTTAACGGACATAGTAAAACAATCTAAACAAGACGAATATGGAAACGGTGTTTATGAAATGGGCGGCGAATACGTTTACCGAGGTGATGATGTAAAAAACTATGTATCATTTAATAATCAATTATGGAGAATAGTTAAAGTTGATAGTGAAGGTGATATAAAGCTTGTTTTGGCTAATTACACTGAAGATACCTATTCTTGGGATGATTCATACAATGCCAATTCAAATATAGGGGGAGGAATTACAACTGATTATCTTCATACTAGTATAAGAAAAACACTAAATGATTATTATAATAAAAACTTTGATAAAGATATCAAAGCTAAGATAGTAGCAAAAAATATATGTATAGGCAGATTTACTGAAAAAGATGAATTTTCACAAGAAAAAAATTGCTTGTATACTAAAGAAAATGAAAAAATATCTTTATTAAGTGTTATTGATTATAAAAACGCTTGTTTAGACGATAAATGTCAAACATTAGGAAATATGGAATGTAGTAATAGAAATTATTTAGCAGAAGATGGTATTTCAACTTGGCTTGTTAATGTTTCCTCACTAAATGATTATGAAGCGTTTGAGCTTAGAAATAGCATAAACATTTCTGCCGCAAGTAATTATAACAATATAAATCCAGTTATTTACGTTACTAAGAAGGCAATTTCAAAAGCTGGAAAAGGTTCTATGGGTAATCCTTATATTGTTAAATAATGCGGAATCTAGAATAATTTGTCTAAATTGTAAAACATGAAGATTGTTAATTGACAAAATTAATTAAATGGTTTAATATGTATGTATAAATATTAAGGAGGAAAGAATATGATTAGAGGAATGTTTGTACTTGCTGATACAGATGTTGATTGTCAACCAGGTAGTACATTGGTTAATGTTATTGCAATCGTAAGACTTGTTATGAGTATAATATGTGTAGCAGTACCAATAATAATGATACTTATGGGAACAATAGATTTATTTAAGGCAGTTACAGCTGGTAAAGATGACGATATTAAAAAGAAACAAAAAGCATTAATTACAAGAATAATAGCAGGTGTTTTGGTATTTTTAGTACCTACCATAGTGAGTGTTCTTATGAATTTAATTGGTGTATCAAAGTGGAGAACTTGTTGGAATAACGCTAAAAATGGGAACTTCAAATCCTTATTTCAAAGTGGTGATGTCTCTGCAAAATAAAAAATAGTTTTATAAAAAACTGTTTTTTTTTGTTTGTTTCACTTTCAAAATCAAAAGAAAAATGTTATTATATATGTATAATTATAGAGTGTATGTTAGGATGGTGTATTTATGAAAAAAAATATAAATAAAATGATTATTACGCTAGTTGTAATTATGATAAGTTTTTTTGCTGGTGTTAATAGTACAAAAGCGCTTGATACATGTGATTTTGGAAATAACTATGGAACATTAGAAACTAGAACTCAGAAAATTGTAGCTGCAGACGTTGGATCCACTATTAATGGAACGCAGGCATATAATATGGACAACATGAGGATTACAACAGATGGTGATTGGGACAATGAGTCTACTGAAGCTGGTTATAAGGACTTTTACTGGGTATATGCTGCTAATCATGGTTATATAAAGGATGCTAAATTTACGGTTTATAGTGATGATGGTCATAGTACAAAAATAGGTAAAAAAAAATATAATGGAAAAGCTCAGTGCGAGTATAAGACTGATGTTACTAAATTATGTAAAAAAACTGAAGGACAAGAAAAATGTGAAACATTTAAATATGTATTTAAACTTAATAAAAAACATATTTATATGATTAAATTTGAAGGAACTTATTATGATGCTAATAATGAACTTCAAAACTTTGAAACTAAAAAATTCCTTGTGAAAAAGAGTGCTTTAGGTAATGGAGAAGATCATGTGACTACTAAACCTGCTACTACTATTATCAAAAAGAATGGAACTACAAATACTGCAACTGTTACCACAACTGTTAAAAATAAGCATATAGATAGTGGAGATGAAATAACAAAACAAGGTCCTGCTGCTGGTATTAGAAAAGGACAGACAAAAAAAGAACTTGAAACGAATGCCGATGGTGAAATTATAAATTCTTCATCTACAAGTTGTACAGAAGTTAGTGATTTAATTCATGATTATTGGAAATATGTTATGATAATAGTTCCAATCTTATTAATCGTTATGATGACAATAGATTTTTTTAAAGCTTTAGCAAAGGGAGATAGTGATTCAATAAAAAAGGCTGGTAATAATACAGTTAAAAGAACTATCGCTGCGGTTGTATTACTTGCTTTGCCTGCTCTATTAGGATTAATATTTAGTTGGTTTGGATTAGATTTATGTGTATAGGAGGTTTTTATGAGTATATTATTTAGCTGGTTAAGTCCATTAAGAGCAATTTGCATGGCTATTGATGGAGTTTTGTATAGTTTACTTGATAATGCTTATGATCTTGTTATTAAACTTTCTACTGCTGAACTTTTAAAACCCGCAACCATTAAGAGTCTTACTGGGAATTTATATATTATATTTGGGGTTGTTGCATTTTTTAGACTCGCATTATTACTCGTTAATGCAATAATTGATCCGGAAAAATTAAATGAAAAAGGCAAGGGATTAAGTAATATATTTTTTAGAGTTGTTGGTATGGTTATTCTACTTGCAGTAACTCCATTTTTATTTGAAAAGTCATATGACTTACAAGAAAAAATAGTTGGGGCGGATGCTAGTAAAAATATTATCTTTAAAACAATACTGGGAAATAATGCTAATATTGCATCATCAAATAATAGTAATGCAGGAAAAGCACTGCAAAATATAGCTTTATCATCATTGATTACAATTGATGAAAATTATTTAGTAAATGGCGATCAGTGTAATATAGGTAAAAAAAACAGTAAAGGTAAAGATTGTGGCTTTTATCCATTGACTTGTGTTTCTAATGGAGATGGAACCTGCACACCACAAGGTGGATATGTTTATGATGGTAGTACATGTGATTGGGCTAATTGTCAAAATGCGGTTGATACATATAATGAGATGTATGTTAACGAAGATATGTCACCATCAAAACTAGCAAGTTATGTTGGTGTTAGTAAAAAAATAGAAGATGAAAATGGTGAAAAACAAGAAGTTTATGTGTATAACTACATGTTTATAATAACTGGTGTAGTTGGTGTTGCAATGACGTACATAATAATTTCTTTTGCAATTGATATTGCAGTTAGGATGTTTGAACTAATAGTATTGGAAATATTGTCTCCTTTATTTATTGCAACTTTTGTTGATCCTAAATCAGCACAGTCCGGACCTTTTAAAAACTGGTTATCAGCGGTTGGCAAAAGTTATGCATCATTGTATATTAGGCTAGCAATAATAGCACTTATGGTGTTGTTAGTATCGATAATTAATCAATCAAAGATGTTTCAATCAATGGGAGATGTTTCTGGTTGGGCAAAAATATTTATGGTTATAGGACTTTTAATATTTGCTAAAAAAGCACCTAAATGGATTGGAGATATGATTGGTATTAAAGGTGAAGGCGGGCTAGGTGGATTATCTATTGGTAAGAAACTTGGCGGTATGGCCTTAGCTGGTGGGTTAGCAAACAAAGGATTAGATAAATTAAAAGGACAAGGTAAAAAAACTTTGGATAATACAGGTAAAAGAGTTAAAAATAAATTGGGTAGAGCATTTAGTGGTGCTGTGGCCGCAAACGAAGCTAGAAAGCAATCAAAAGATCTAGCTGCAAGAGGAGAACTTAAAGATGCTAATGGTAACCCAATAAGTAGAAAAACGTATTCCCAGATGGCAAGGGATGCTGCTATAGCCAAGACAAAGGCAGAACAATTAAAAAATCCTGAAAATGATTTTAGAATGTTTAAGGGAATTAGAGATAAATATGCTTCTATTGCTGCAGATGTAAACCCTAATTTCGAATCTTCTAAAGATAAGAAAATTAAGGATGCAGCAGTAGATGCACAGGCTAAATTAAAAATGGCTGGATTAGATGAAGTAAGCATGGGTGGAAAAATAAAAGATGCAAAAGATTTAGCATTAACCAAAGATTTATATGGCTCTGATATATCGAAAAAAGATAAAATGGTTAATCCAATAAATTCAGAGCAGATGAATAATTCGTTTTCTAGATTCTTTAATGGCAGTATACCAACAACCGAAGAGGATATGCAATTGGCTGCCTATGCAGCAACCGTTAAAAATGCTGCCTCAATAGATGCTCAAGGTAACATTTTGGATAAGAACGGGCATGTTTTGGAGACGAGGGATGTTGTTGATAGTAAAGTAGCTGATTATGTAAATAAAGCAAATCCTTATTTAAAACAATTGTGGGTTACTACTGCATATGAAAATAATATCCAAAAACAAAATGAGTTTGGAAGTGTATCTGAAAACCTTGTTAAATCAAATCAACGTTTAAGAGAGGCAATAATTCAAAGAAATCAGTATATTGACAACAATCCTGCTCCACAAGCAGTTTTAAATGAACCACAAAAACCTCAAGAACCAGATATATCTAATTTATCAGTTGAAGCTGCAAAAAATGCAATGGAACAATATATTAATGAATCTACTAAGTATAATTCTGAAAAAGCAGCATATGATAAGTATGTTAAATGGAAACAAAATATGGATGTATTTGATAGTAATGTAACCCAAGCGAGAAAAGAATATGAAACTTATAGTAATGATAAAGAAAAACTTGTTGCAGAATATAAGAAGTCTGCTAGCTTAGATGAGAATGGCATTACAACCAATGAACCAAATGATAATGTTGGAACAATTCAAGTTAATGGAAGATACATTAATAAATATGGTGAATATGAAGTTATTACTGCCCCAGATGGAAGAAGCAAACAGTATAAATTTGTCGAAAAAGATATGTCAGATTATTTTGATTTAATTACACAAAAGATGGATGACAAATTAAATGGTGCAAAATTTAAGAAGAAATTAGATACTATAAAAGAAGAGTATTCTATTGAAAGTAAAAAAGTAGAAAATAAGAATTAGAAAGGGGAATAATGTATGAATAATGGACAATATTTGATAGCGGCAAACTCTAAAAGAGGACAACTAATATTCAGTATATTTAGACCAATAGATTTATATATAGCAATAGGTGGTAGTGTTACAACAATATTATTGTTTTTAATAATTAAACCAGATTCTTTATGGTTAGCAATTATAACACTACTTCCAATACTTGTTTGTGCATTTTTAGTTATTCCAATACCTAATTATCATAATATGATGTGTGTACTTCAAAATATATATAAATTTTACTTTGTTGAAAGAAGAACTTTTAAATGGAGAGGATGGTGTGCTAAAGATGAGTTCAAATAATACTAGTAATACAACAGAAAGTTTTGTTCCAATTAGAGCTATTGTCAATAACATGATAGAACTTGATAATGGAGAAAAAATTGCTGGAGTTAAAATTGCTCCTAAAAATATATTTATAATGGAAGAAAGTGATCAATTTAATGTTATAGATAGATTAAAGGATTTCTATAATACTATTGATTTTGAATTTTGGCTTATTATAGCAGATAGGCCAGTTGATATATCTGTTTATATTGCACAGCTTCAAATGCAATATAATAATGCAAAAGATCCTGTAATTAGAAAACTTATTAACGAAGATTTAAGAAAAGCAAGTAACTTTACTGACGATGTGACAGATGTAGAATTTTATATGTTATTTAAAGAAAAACAAGTTGAGATGGTTCAGAAAAAGTTAAGATTAATGATAAATGGCTTGGCCTCAGCAGGTTTAGCATCAGGACAAGCTAATAATGATGATTTAAGAAGTATTTTAGATAATTTCTTAAATGGTGGTGAAAAAACTACTTTTGGGACGGTGATGGCATAATGGCAAATATTAATATAAAAAAAGAGTTAGCACCTAAAGGATTAGAATTTCATCCTGCTGATTTTGTTATAAGTGATAAATGGTGTACCATTTTAACTATCGTATCTTATCCAAAATGGATTACACCAGGATATTTATCTGATTTAGCAACTAGTGGTGGTGTTAAGGTTGTAATAAAACATATTCCTCTTCCTTATTCTGTAATGTCTAAAATGCTTAATAAAGAATTAGCAGAATTGAAAGATAATTATGAAAAAGAAAGAGATAAAACAGCACAAGAACAATTAAGACAAGATTACGATTCATTGAACGATTTCATTCAAACAATAGTAACCAATCAATCTAAAATCTTTGATTTTCAAATGCATGTAGTTGTAACAGCTAATAGTAAGGAAGAATTAGATACAAAGAAAATTCAAGTGAAAAATTATTTGGAATCTATGGAATTAAGAGGCATTCCTCTTAGATTTGAGCAAAAAAAGGTATTAAAATCAATTCTTCCGATTTTTCCAAAGCAAGATATAGAAGATCAGATAGGAACTCCTATAACATCTCCAACTATTGCAGCTATGTATCCATTTATTTTTGATAGCTTAAAAGATCCAGGACCATCTTGCCTTTTGGGAACAGATTTTTCTGGTGGTGTAGTTTTATTTAATCAATTTTTGTACCAAGTAAGAAAAGAATTTAATAGAAACAACGCTAATATGATTATTTTAGGTACATCTGGTAGTGGTAAATCTACTGCTGCAAAGCTTCTTTTAAGAACTTATGTAAGAAATGAATATAAAGTTGTTGCTATAGACCCTGAGGGTGAACTTGAAGAAATGACTACACGTATGAGAGGCGACTTTATAGATCTTGGTAAGGGTGGAGAATTTGGTATGATAAATCCACTTGAGGTTATTATAGAGGCTGATGAAGAAGAACTGAAAGATGGACTGGGATACACGGTTCTTACAAAAACCTTGCAATTCTTGAAAGCTTTCATGAAATATTATGATCCTACTATAACGGAAGATGTTTTAACGATGTTTAGTGAAATAGCACAGCTTACTTATCAACGTTTTGGTATATCTTTTGAAACAGATTTTTCTCATTTAAGTTCAGAACAATACCCAACTTTTTCAGATTTATACGAAACATTAGTAAGAAGATTAGAGGCTTATGGTGATCAAGTAACCCATGAAAGAGATATTTTAGAAAAACTTGAGCTAAAAATAAGACCTCTTGTTAAAGAGTTAAAGTTTTATTTTGATGGTAAAACAACCATTCATCCACAGTCTAAATTTATTGTATTTAATATAAGAGATCTAATGAATGCTGATGAAAATATAAGAAACGCGTTATTCTTTAACGTTCTTAAATATGCTTGGAGTCATTGTCTTGATAGATCTATAAATACTATAATGATGGTAGATGAGGCGCATATGCTTTTATCTAGTAAAAATAGTATAGGAGCTGATTTCCTTGCTAATATACAAAGACGTGCTCGTAAATATAATAGTGGTACTGTTGTAATAACACAACAACCATCAGATTTCGCTGATCCTTCGGTAATAACGCAAGGTAAAGCTATATTTGATAATGCTTCTTACTATCTTGTTATGGGACTAAAAAAGCAAGCTGTTGAAGATCTTGGTATGCTAATAGATTTAAATGATCAGGAAAAGGAAAGTATAAAAAAATATAATCAAGGTGAAGCTTTATTTGTTTGCGGAAGCAGAAGAATGCGCATAGATGTTATTGTAACAGAAGCCGAATTGGATTCATTTGGTGAAGGTGGCGGTTTATAAAAATTGGATTTTGTCCAATTTTTTATTTTGCATTAGTTTGATACGTTCAACATTTTATGATATAATTTTTACATGATATGGTGGTGAGAACATGAATGGGCATGGAAAAGATCAAGATGAAAAGATAGAAAATCTTGATTTAAATGATATAAACTTAGAAGTTAAAATAAAGCCAACAGAAGTTAAAGTAGAAAATTTGGATTTTGAAACAGACCCAAGTATTAGTAATACTAATACGAATGTAGAAAATAATGGATTTGATGATGCAGCAGAGAATTTAACTGATGAGCAATTGTCTAATGAAGCTTTCCAGGATAGTAAAGCATCGGATAAAATGACGACAGGTGAGAATCAAGATGATCAGTCAGCTTATGATTCTCCTTTGAATGACCAGTTGCAACAAAGTGATGATTTAGTTGAAAGCGGAGATCAAGAAAATTCATTTGATGGAGGAGATTTAAAAGAACCTGAGGCAGGAGAAAAAAATAATGAACAATCTTTTGGTGAAAATATTTCGAATGGTCAATCTAGTGGAGAAGCACCGGTAAATGATCATACTAATTCAGAAAATTCTGGTGGGAATAAAGAAGGCGGAAAATCACAAAATGATAATTTGGAGAATAAAAAAAATGATAACAATTTAAATAATAATTCTGAAAACAAAAAAGATGCAAATAAGGATTCAGGAGAAAAAAAGAATCGTGACAATGGTCAAAATAATTCTGATTTAAATAATAAAAAGGATCAAGATACAAGCAAGACCCCACAAGATAATAAGAAGAAAAATGAAAATTCATCGCCTTCAAAATCTAACAATAATAAGCCTGAAATGGGGAATAAAGAAAAACAACCAAGTGGTTTGAACAAAAAAAGAGATGATTTAAAGAATAAATGGAATAATAGGCCAAAGACTCCAAAAGATTTTGCAAACAGAGCAAAAAACGGAATTAAAAATCGTGCTAAAAATAGGTATAATAATTCAGGGCTGGGAAAAGCCATAAATAATGGTAAAAAAGCGATTCAAGGTGGAAAAAAAGCAGCGCAGAAAACGAAAGTTGCAGCTAAGGCTGTAGGCGCGTTTTTAAAAACTCCAGCAGGTTTAGTAACGCTTGGTGTAATAGTAGGATTATTATTAATAATGATTTTAATTATAATAGTGCCAAGCATGTTCGCTTCAGGATCACCACTTGTTGGTGGAGAAGTTCAAGAAGAGGAAAATTATAACAGGTATTCTGAAGTAGATCAAAAAACAATAGAAAAATTAAAGTCAATAGCGCAAAAATATTCATCAGGTAATCCTTCTTATGCTATGGCGGCAACACTTTATCCTTACATTGAGGAAATGCAAAATGGAAATGTAAATTCAATTAGGGGAAAAACTAATACTTCTCAATCTGATGATGAAGATGCTTATGATGATTCGGATAATTCGGATGATTCAGATGATAAAGAAGATTTAAAAGAGGATAAAAATGATGCTATTTCTAATGATCCATATTTAGAATTATTTAGACAATGGAAATATAGAAGAAAATTCACAAAATTGTTAAAAATATCTAAAGATGGAGACGATGCTTTAACTGAATATTTAAAAAATACTTGGTTTAAAAAAGATGCAGGTTATAAAGAATTATTTGATGGGGTAACAGATCAAGAGGCTTTAGCTAATGCAATCATAAATGATATTCAAGATCAAAAAGATGATTTTAATGGTTACTTTTTTAGTGATTGTTCTACTTCTTATAGTACCCAATCCGGGGGACAAGTTACGATTGATTATTCTAACTCTGATGGTATATCATTACAGGAGTTAATGACTAAAAACATTGTGGTTGATGTCAAGAAAAGTAGTTGCACAAAAACAGGTAAACTTACTAATTGTGAATCAATGTATTCCAGTCCTATTTCAATGAAGCAATATGCAATAGGTGTTACGATACAAGAAGTAAGTACTGATTTAACGAATATAGAACATATTAAGGCCAACATGATAGCAGAGAAAAGTTATGCTATAGGAAGAGCTTTTCAAAGAGGAAATGTTTCAAAAATAGATGAGAATACATATGTAATTGGGATAATTGATAGCACAAGAGATCAAGATTATTGTGATTATTTGACCGGTGATTCATGTAGTGATGGTGTAAAAGGTTCTTATAATAGTTATGGTAGTAATTTAGAACAGGCATGGACAGAATCTCAGAACATGTATCTTTATTCTGGAAAAAGTTTAATTGGTTCTGTTTGTCAAAATAAATCTTACGCAAAAGCTTGTTCATGCAAAACTGGTGAATGCTTATTTCAAGAAGAAGTAGAAAATGGCTATGATACGGAAAAGGCCGATCAAATCCTGTATGATCAATTTAAGAATAAAAATCCTGAAGTTTTAACCGCTGAAAGTGGATATCTTTCAAGCACTATAACCACTTCAAGTACAACTTGTTCGAATGAAACGGATATTTCAAATTTTATTTATTATGCTCAAAATGATTATGCAAATACTGCTTTTTGTGGAAGAACCCTATCGGATGGAAAAAATGGTTGTGAAAAGGGTGATTCTATCTGTACTTCTGGATGTGGTGTTACATCAGCAGCTATGGTAGTTGCCACATTGACACAAAATAGCTCTATAACTCCTGAAACTATAAATTCAAGTGCAAGATCTGGAACTGATTGTGGAGATAGTGGAACGTATGCTGCTTTATTTCCATATGTTTCTGGTAATAATGGACTTACGGCTAAAAATATAAGTGGTAAAGAAGAAATTATTTCTACATTGGATGCTGGTGGTTTAGTTATTGCAAATGTTGATGGAACATTTGGAGATGGTATTTATAATACTGGAGGTGGACATTATGTAGTTATTAGAGGATATAGTGAAAATAATGTATATATTGCAGATCCTTGGCAAAATAGTAAAGTTACAAAACATTGTGAGGAATTTGATTCTAGTAATCATTGCACTAAATTAAGTACTGATTTTGATACATTTATAAAAAATGTTGAAACACATGGAGGATCAGGATTCTATGCTATTACTGGTGGAATTCCGTTTAGGGATTCTGGATCAAATGAAATTTTAAGTACCGGAACTCAAAACACTTATTTTGCCCCAGTACAAAACGTTAAACCATCTTTCGGTAGTAAAGGATCAACGGGTGGATGTTCTGATTCTGTATATCATGATATATCAGGTATATCTGAAGGTACAAAAATTTATGCTGGTGCTGATGGAACAGCGAATTTTTACCAAATATACAATTCAGATGTTGGACTTGTAAGTTATGGTAATGTTATTGAATTAGAAACAAATGATGATTCAACAATAATATATGGACATCTTCAAAAATTTGCTTCTGGAATTAAAACTAAAGTTACAAAAACTTGTCCAAAAAAGGGTGACAAACCACCATGCCCAGCGTCAAGCTATAAATTAACAAAAGAAAAAGTTGATTCCAAAACAGTGAAAAAAGGTGAATTAATAGGCTATTTAGGAAATACCGGAAATTCGACGGGAGCTCATTTACATGTTGAAATTAGAAAAAGTGGATCATGTGTAACAGATCCATGGAAAGAATTTGGAATGAGGTAGGAGATTAATATGAAGAAAATTAAGTATTTATTAATAGTTATTTGTATATTACTTCTGACGGGATGTACCGTTAGAAGTAATATAACAGTAGATCCTTATGGTATAGTTAGTGAAAATGTTTATTTACTCAATAAAACTGAATATTTAACATCAGAAAAATATTCATTTGAAAAACTGATTGATTTGATGGTCAAGCCATATAAGAATGTTCTTGATCTTAAGCAATATTCCTATACATATGAAAAAGGAAAAGAATTAAGTGGTGTAAAAGTATATAAAAACTATGATAATTTGTGTA
>ERZ1034687.1411-NODE-1411-length-12530-cov-14.144289_pt1 | contig 12530 bp, 9 predicted proteins | sample MGYA00520704_ERZ1034687 | MGnify/ENA primary metagenome ERZ1034687 (study PRJEB33766, sample SAMN09781762) | gut metagenome | biome: gut microbiome | host: Homo sapiens | place: Madagascar | study: EMG produced TPA metagenomics assembly of the PRJNA485056 data...
AAATTGATGTCTGAAGCTATCTCTGAGTGTTGCACTTAAGATTACAATTTACCGTCGATACAGCACAAAGCAATTCATGACGACCGCAAAATAAAACAGAAAATTCATTTTTTATAACGTAAAATGGGGAAACTCAAACATGCAAAATATTGAAAAGCTCCGAACGATACGCGACAATTAAAAAAATAAGTCGGAATTTTAACAAATGAAAAGGAGAGAATATCAATGAAAAAATATCATGTCTTTTCTGCCAAAAACTTTGGATATGAAAGTGATTTGGGGGATCGGACCTATGATTATTTCGTATTTCCAGCAGATGAATTTAGCGAAAGTGATTGTATGGGATTATTTGTAGAAGTCACGAAATACACGCGAAAAAACAACAACGAGTATCCTTATACCGCATATGAATATCAAGGTTTACAGTATTGCAGTGATTTGTATGGCAAACAATACTACAAAGTGGTATATGATGGATTGTTTGATGAAAACAACGTTCCGTTTATCCCATAATAGATAGTTCCAATTTTTTGGAGATAAAAGATTGAAATAGTCCGACACACTCTCGAAAATCGACTCAAAAACGAGATTTTGTAGTACTTACTCAAATAGATAGATTGCCTCCAGGGAACCGGAGACTTTTGTTATAAGTGCGAATAATAATCCTTATAAAAAGGAGTAAAAGTTATTTTGCGTAAGCAAATGATTGAGGAGCAACTCTTAAACCAAATTCCGTTAAGGCCTTTGGCTCATCGTATACTTTGATTTTCTTAAGTTTGTAAGCGTAAGCAACCTTTCTGTCCTTAAAATATTCGTCAAAGAAGTTTTTCGTTATACCGGAGTATTCCCTTGTCTTTTCTTTGCCAAAGAGAACGACCATGTCTATAAATAAGTGCTTTCGTATCCACAAAAGTTGGAAACAGATTACCGCAAAAGTTGGAAATGAAATGCCGCAAAAGTTGGAAATGGAAGATATGCTTTGCTCGAATCCAAGTTAGGTTCAAGTGAAATCGAAAGATTGATCAAAGAATACAACGAAAAAGAAAAACAAATGCCATTGAGACTCCCTGATTTGAAGATTGTCATCACTGGAACCGAGTATGGTTATCGAAGAGAGGATGGCGTTTTTGTCATTCCTATTGGTTGTCTAAAAGACTAGGGATTCCTTTTAATTCGCATTCAATTCCAATATGGTCTTTGTTAATATCAACGCCGTTTTTTAACTTCATCCAAATAATTTTGTTGCTCACCACCATAACGGACGATAAGCCTGCAAATATTTATAAAGATAAAGCTAGTCTTTGTATAAAAAATGAACGAGTTTTTGTAAGAGAGTACCATTTTTATGCGCATGACGCTTAGGAAGCGGGATTGGTTTCTCGTTTTTAAAAACTGTGAATGGCAAGCTTATCCTGACATCAGCTAGAACTGACTCTCATAGCCCCTTGTTTGGAGAATAAAGATTTACCTAGCAGACACAGTTTGTTCATAAAGGCGATGATAAAAGACTTGTAAATCTATCAACGATTTAGCTTCTTTTTTAAGCAAGATTTAAGCAAGATTTAAGCAAGATGTTTTGCTATCGAAATGGAACAAAGCATTTTATGAACGAACCTTCGGCTTAGCAAAGTCAAAATTTCACTGAACACTTTGTCTCTATACAATATTATTGTTCACTACCACTGAACAGTTTTGCGCACCATTTCAAGGCGCGTTTTCGTAAGAGCGTTGTTCTTCAAAGCGTCAAAACATCATGCCCTAGGCCATAAAGCCTTTGAGCAAGAATATCGCCCTCAAACCAAATCTAGTAACAAGAAATCCAGATTTAGGCATTTCCAAAAACGTTTTTTACGGTGCTCTTTGGATTAGACGGTTTTTTGGCTAGAACAAAAAAATGCAAGAACTTGCAAAAATTTTAGTTAGGACATTCAAGCAAGCAAATATTTTTTTCTCCTATGGACAACGTGACATATAGTCACATGGCAATCATTAACAAAGGAGATGGACCACCAAAAATCTCTATTCTCCATTTCAAAAGAGCGATGTCGTTTAAGACCACTTAGCTCATTTCATGTTTATGCTCCTAACAAATAAACGGGGAAAGTATAGGCTTTTTCGTTAATTGGACGCATTTTATCGCAACAATCCACCACCAGCCCTGGTTTTATCTCCATATGGTATTTCGATAAAACGTTAAAGTTCTTTGTCGGTTTATTTGGTGCTTCGCCTTTTTTGACTTCAATAGGATAGATGGCATTCTCATCCACATAAAGAAGATCGATTTCTCTTTGATCGATATCTCGGTAGTAATAAAGATGGCTGGCGACGTCAATTCCGGCATTGAAGTAGCCTTTTATCGTTTCCGACACGACGAACGTTTCAAAAAAAGCTCCACCCATCGCTCCTTCTTCAAGCATCCTAGCATTCGGCCACTTGCAAAGATAAGCGCATAGTCCAGTGTCCATAAAATATAATTTTGGAGCTTTGATAATTCGATTCGATACATTGGCCATGAAAGGCTCAAGCAAAACGATAATTCCAGATGTAATCAAAATGGAAATCCATCTTTTGATCGTTTCGACATTGATGCCAAGCTCCCGAGAAAAGACTTGATAATTGACTTGTTGAGCCGTTCTTAACGCGAGATAAGAAACGAAATTACGAAATTGCATCTCGTGAGTGGCAGCAATCAATCGCATCACATCTTTGGCGATGTAGGTGTCGAAATAGGATTTGAAATAGACGCCCCGTTTCGAATTGCCCACGACAATATCTGGCATTCCTCCTCTAAAGATGGAATCGAAAATCTGTATTTTCGTTTTGTACTGCACCAAAGCATTTTTTTCTTTCTCTAAAAGAAGAGAGATATCGGGTATAAAAGGATGGCCCGATAGTCCGAGTGCTTCTATTTGGGTTAGAGAAGACATATTGAAAACGGCCACTCTTCCTGCAAGAGATTCTGAAATCCCCGCCTGAAGTTCAAATTGATTTGATCCCGTGAGCACGTACATTAATTGGCGAGTTTGGTTCGACTTCATCCAAATCTTTCTTTGCTCATCAATTTTAATTTTTATTTCGCTTAACAAATTGGGCGCCTTTTGTACCTCATCAACAATAAGAGGCCATGGGTGAACTTCTAAAAATCCTTTGGGGTTGTTCAAAGCCAGTTCCCTTTCGTTTGCATCATCTAACGTAACGGTTGAAAAGCGATCGCCAAAAAGAGCATCTACCGTCGTGGATTTGCCAACCTGTCTTGCCCCATAGATAACGATGGCTTGGAAAGATGCTTCGGCATCTACAATCGTTTTTTCGATATCTCGTTTTAAATACATTTATTAGCCTCCTGTCTTCAATTATCCGTTAATAAGCCATTTTTTTCAATATTTTTTCCGATGAAAACACTGGTCGACTAGTGTTTTAATCGCTGTTTTTATAACGAGGAAAGTGGTGACGTTTGCTGTTCCGATGCTGCGCTTTTTAAGCAAAAGTATTTATTTTGCACGTATGTTGCACTTCTTTTTTTATTTGTTTATTTCCTATCAAGTGCTATGATGTATCTAGAAAAAGGAGAGATTACCTATGGCAAGTGTAAACGTAACAATTAGAATGGATGCCAATGATAAAGCGCAGGCGGAGAAACTCTTCTCGGAATTTGGTCTCACGCTGAATGCGGCCTTCAACATGTTCGTCAAACAAGCTCTTAGAGAACAAAGCATCCCTTTCAAAATCACCAAGAATCCCGATATCCAATACATGGATAGGAAAACTCTCGAAAAATTGTCGGAAGAATCGGAGAAAAAACATCGTAAAGTCTATGAGGAGTTAGCCAAATAAGTCTGTATTTCTCTAAAGATGACTTTCTCCAAATCCGCTCTTAACTTTTGATTCACAAGACCTCTATCCCACAGCAATCGATAAAATAACCAGACTTTCATTGGGATTTTTCCAATATGTTTTTATATCCTTTTTGAGACTTTTCCAAACAAATATGGCATCTAAAAACGGACTTTTCCAAAAAATTCCATTTCACTATGAAATGATGTAGTGAAGGAGGGACTCACAAATATTTCGCAGAAAAGAAATATTTTGTTTTGAATATCTTCTCCTTTTTCGATAAAGTGAAGACAGCATGAAAAGCGAAGGGGATTCTGAAATCTTTTCGGGCAACGAAGAGAATGCATGTGAAGAGTATTCCCTTTTTCCTGCGGAAGATTACAAAACGCTAGAGTTAAAAAACGAAGCTAAAGAGGATTTTGACGTAAAAGAAATTTCTTTAGGGGAAGAGCCTCCTAAGAAAGAAGAAAAAAAGGGACTTAGTAAGTTCGATAAACTAAAAGATAAGATTATCTCCCATACTTCAACGGTTGTTACCACGACTGCAGTAGCCGTCGTTTCCGCTACCGTCCTTGGATTTGTTCCTGAAGTAATTAAAGAGAAAAATCCGTTTGGAGCATTAATTACAGACTCTTTGGTTGATAAGACTTCTTTTCATCAAATTTCTATCGAAGGAGAAATGGAGATTGGTGATGAGGCTTCCCGTTATTGCGCATTGGTGGAAGAATACGGAAAAGACGAGAGAAAAGAAGAATACTATACGGATTTAGTCTTTACCGATACACATTTTTCTTTTGATGTGGAAGCAATCTATGGTCTTGAATCCTATCGCTATACTCTTCTTTCCTATTCGGAGGAGGAAAAAGAAAACGTCATTTATTCCTCTTCTTTGATTCCGTTTAATCTTGATCAAAGTTACCAAGGGAACTATCAGAAACTAAAACCAACAGAAACAAAGATAACATTTACCGAAACAGATACGTATGAAGTCGAAATTAATACGGGATACCAAACTCCTTATCCAGATATTTTCCAATATGAGGTTTCCGCTGTTACAAGAGAAGGCGAAGTGTTAGATAGCTATAAAGGAACGGACCCTTTAGTGAAATTGCATGTCCCATACGGTCAGAATCTCTTCTTAACTTATAAAGATATTTCTTATTTTGCCTATGAAGAGATTATTTCTGAACAGTATATGGCATCCGATTATAGCGTAGTCTCTCTTCCTCGCCTTTCTTTTGATAATGTATTTGGTTTTGATGGTCAAAACTTCACTTTGTCCTATTCTTTTGACACCATTTATGAGTTTTCTTCTTTTTGCTTATATCTCACTTTAGATAATGGGGCAGGAAAGAAAAAGAAAACAATTCAAAATTTGGAGAAAGCTGGAACAATTGTCTTAGACGAGTATGAAGGTGAAATCGGAAACCTTGTTTTATCTGGTGAATTAGAGTTCCAAAACAAGAGTTTAGATAGTTATACACATAAAGTGCCTATTATTGAGAACACCTACAATTTGCAATATTACCTCAACGTCACATCGTTACGTGCAGATTTGACAGAGGCAGGAACTGATTACATTCCTTTGAGTTTTGAATTCGATTATCTTCTTCCAAATGATTATTCCATTGCAATTTATAACCAAGATCGAACAATCGATGAAAAATTCGCATTAACGGACTCTTATTATCTAAAGAAGGTACCATCTGCCGATGGGGATACTCTTTCCCTTGCTATCCTCTCTCCGGATGGAAACGAATGGAAGAAAGTGTCAGATTATACAATCCTTGGTGCAAGTGAAATCCGTAGCACGTATGTTGAACCGACAATCTCTAATTATGTCAATCCGAATGACTTTGTCGTCACCTATAACGATGATGATACGGTTAATGTCTATCGAAAGGTTGGTTTCTCTTCTTCTGATCCAAATATTTATTTAGACACGATGCTATATGAAGGAATCACTGAAGATACCACCACTGGCGAAATGAAATATATAAACGCCAAACATAGCAAAACGACAGGTACCTATTCCATTATGGAAGATTTGCCAGCCCTTGATTATCGCCCAATATATTTTGTAAATTACGAAAAGGGCGGAATCACCTATCAGACGAGTAAAGAGATGCCTTCGGGTTCTTTAAGGCTAAAAGAGAATGAACCCATTCGTTATGAGGCAAGTTACGATGAAACAAGTAATTCCACTAAGATTATCGTCTATAACGATTCAAACTATTTCATCAAGAACGAGCTTTTGATCGATGGAATTTATTATTACTTTAATGAGTACGTAGAACATGCTGGTTCCTATATGTCTCTTGTTCCTGGAAATGTCCTAGGAAAACAGATGACGTTGAGTATGACTTTATATGATGGCAATTATGCGTCCTATTCAACCGAGTGTGAGATGAAGGGAAATCGATATAAAACATACAATTTCAATATCAATGCATAGGAGGTAAATGATATGGAAAAGAAAAAGAGAAAGGTGTCGAAATTGATCTCGACGATATTGCTAAGTGCAATCTTGCTTCTATTTGTTTTGATTTGCATTTTGCAATTAGCTCTGCCACCAGAGAACGGTTTCGTCCCTTGGTCAAAAGAAAACGTCATAGATCTAAGCGCAATCCCAGGGATGTTACAAGAAAACTACAAGGTCTTCATCCATTGCTTGATCTTAATTGTTATCGTTATCGCTTTATCTAAGCTAATTCGAATGATTTTTAAAAACATCATGCAACGCTCTGATCGTGCTAAAACCGTTATCACTCTATTAGATGGCCTTATCAAATACGGAAGTGCAATTGCCCTCTTCTTCCTTATCTTGAATGCTTTCGGTGTCAATACAAAAGCCATTTGGGAATCGGTTGGTGTCATTACCCTGATCATAGGTCTTGGTGCCCAATCGCTTATTGCTGATATTATCGCTGGCGTTTTCATCATCTTTGAAAACGAATACAACGTCGGTGAGATTGTATCCATCGATGGCTTTAGAGGAACCGTAACGGAAATCGGTATCCGTGCCACAAAAATTACGGATGCGGCTGGAAATATCAAAATCATCAACAATTCTGACATTAAGAATGTCGTTAATCTTTCTCGTGAATTATCTTTAGCAGTCGTAGATTGTGAAGTCAGCTATGATGTTCCTATCGAATTGGTAGAGAAAATATTGAAAGAGAACCTTCCTGCCATGAAGGAAAAGATCCCTGAAATCATTGAAGGGCCTTTTTATAAAGGCGTTTCCGAATACAAAGCAAGCAATGCCGTATTAAAGATCCTTGCTAAATGCAAAGAAGAGGACCGTTTCCAAGTGCAAAGAGATATCTTAAGAGAATACCATCAGATTTTCTTGAAAAACGGTATCGATTTCGACTATGACCGTGTTGTCGTAGAAGAAAAGGAAAAGAAAGAATATCACGTTCCTGAGCAAACTAAGAAACAAGCTGAGAAGTTTGTCGAAGAACAAAAGACTGCTTCAGCGGGCATGGAAGAGCAACAGAAAGACTGATTCCTGATGGAATTAGACGTGTTCTATTTCATAATTTAGATATTATTCCGTTTTCAAGCCAAGAATGTTCTTATGAATATTTTCAATCTTTAGGAACAATTCTTTCTCTTTTTGGGCAACTTTCTTATCCTCAAGGATTTTCTCTTTCGCCTCTAAATAAAGATTATTCAAACGTTTTTCCTTTCTTTTACTAGGTGATTTTTGTTGGCTTTTGGCTGTTGTCAAATATCGAAAGAAAAACATTTTAGAGTAAAAGGTTGGGTTTATTTTCGATAAGGCAGTCAATAAAACGGCCTTGACTTGCGAAAGGGAAAACAGAATGATAAAAACCACGCAAATACAAACGGCTATACCAATTAGATGAGCATAGTTATCTATTTGGCTAGAAGATGCTTCACCTCCAAAGAAATTGCGTTTCGCGTAAACAAAATAGAAAACAAGAGTTCCAAGAAGAGAAAACAAATAAGCAAAAGGATCCATGAAGACCTTTTCTGGGGAAAGAATGAAGAATAAGAACTTATGAGGTGTTTTCTTTATCTTTTCATCCAAAGAAATATTTTGGGCAGCTTCAGCCGCTTCAGGATTCTTTTCTATATGGATCTCCTCTAGAAGTTTCTCGTCTTCTTTCTTTTGTTCCACCACTAATCCTTGAACACGTTCGAAGTCTTCTTTCCTCATAGACGTGTCTTCATAATCGTTAGAAGGATGAGAAAAATCTAATAAAGAGCCGATGAATATGAGAATGGCCGAGAGGATGAACATACCATAGTCAACAACATAAGGGATATTTGACAGTTGCACATAAATCGCTAAGGCAAAGATGAAGATGTTTCTAACGAAATAGTAGATAAAGAGAAATCTCCTAGCTTTAGCCGCTTCATAGTAATTCTCTTTCTTCTGATCGCTCTCTCTAACCTCATCAAGATATTTTTTTGCAAAAGCGTTTAGAAGTAAATTGCCCACAAGATAGGCGACTAACAAAACCAGATAAACAATATAGTTATCAAAAGATAGTCCTGAAATAATGCCCATTAAAACATTTGAGACCATCAGGAAAACAACAGGAAGAGCCAAAATTCTTATCGAACCAAAATAAGTCAGGATTCCTGCATAATATTTAGCGTTTCCTTTTATAAGGCCATAGAAAGAGGAGGCATATGAGGCAAGCATACCAACCAAAATAAGAAGGATGGATAAATCGACCGCCCCAAAGGCAAAATCTAAATAATCACTTGTCTCTTCAAAACCTTTAAAAGAAGAAGAAATCGTTCCCCAGTTTAGAAAAGTGTAATATCCGGCAGATGCAAAAAAGGTAACAAGACCTGAGATTAAGATTATTCGAGCAAGTAAATTCTTCCCTTTTTCTTCCGAACGGTTTTGAAAGATACGAAGTTTTACTCTTTTGCCATCGTCTTTTAAGACATCGTAATCCGCATCCTTAAAATATTCGGAGAATTCTTCATAATTAGGATCATTCATCAGTTCAATGCTCTTGAAAACATAATAGATGCCAAAAAGCAAAATCATGCATAGCAAAACGATTTCAGCCACATAATCTAATGGCGTGCTTGAACTTCCTTGCAACAGAGCAATGAAATTTCGAATTTCCAAATACCCCCAAAATACGACCATAAGAATTGACCAAACGACTTGTTGTACGTATTTCTTTTTTCGGGAACAAGTAAAGATAAAAGAAATACTGCTCCACATTAACAAACAAGCAATCCAATCCACGATTCCCCAAGAATGTATTAGATTTTTCAAGAAATCTCCAAAATTGCCGTTCAAAAAAGTAAGAGTCACAATCATATTTGTCATAAAACTAAAAAAGATGCCAACAGCAAAAGAATAGGCAATTGAAATAATGACGTTTGCTTTTTTATCCGAAGTCTTTTTAATAAAGCAAATGAGAAGTCTAACCCCTTGGAATAAAGAGATTACAGTCGGTATCAAATTGATGAGTTCTGGAAGTTGAGAATAAAAGAAGAGCTCCCCAAGTTCGTTATCTAAACAGCCTTGAATAAAAGAATAAGCAATGCTAAAAAGCGACAATGAACCGTAAATCAATGCGAAAATAGACAAAACAAGAAGAACGTAGTCACTAAACTTTCTTTTCATAAAACACCTTTGTAAACGATAAGAATAAAAAAATAAATTGACTCAAATCGTTTCTTTTTTATATTGCTTCTTAATTGTAGTTCTTTTTTGACAATTGTCCAAAAATTTCCTGCTAAATATCGTCATTTATAAAATTTTTATATTATTTTAAGCAACTTCGTATTAAAGCATAAAATCTTCGTAAGCTTATCGAATTCGATTTGCTATTCCAAACTCACCAACAAAGCGCCATAAGTTGGCAGTTAAAAACCAGTTGAACACATCTTTTCCCTAATAAAATGTGTGTGGAATGCATTATTTTCGCTACGAAAAGGTGTTTAACATTAATATTTTTCGCTACGAAAATGTGAGCGACATTGATTTTTATCTACAAACTTAGCATAATATTTTTAGAATTTTTCGGAGGTTTTTATAGAAATGGCCTATTTAAAACGTAAGATAGATGGCTTTCTTTTAAAATGGAAGGAAGACAAAGACAAAAAGCCTTTAATAGTCAAGGGATGCCGACAAGTAGGTAAAACCGAATCCATTAGGCATTTTGCCAAAGCGGCAGGTTATCAAAGTGTCATTGAAATCAATTTCGTAAAAGACGAAAAGTATAAAAAAATAACCTTAGATGGGTATAGCGCTTCAGCAATCATAAAAAATATTTCATTGCTGGACCCTTCTAAATCCTTTATACCTGGGAAAACATTAATATTTTTTGATGAAATAAGCGATTTTCCCGATATTGCAACTTCTTTGAAGTTCTTTAAGGAAGATGGGCGTTTTGACGTTATTTGCAGCGGTTCTATGCTTGGAATAAATTACAAAAAGATTGAAAGTAACAGCGTTGGATATAAGACTGACTACGAGATGTATTCAATGGATTTCGAAGAATTTCTATGGGCGAAAAGTTATAGCGAAGCAACAATAGAAGATATTCTTTCGCACATGAAAACACTTACTCCTTTTAGTGAACTTGAAATGTCCCTATTTCATGGGATTTTCCTAGACTACGTGATTCTTGGCGGAATGCCTGCAGTTATAAAAGAATATATAGAGAAAGGGACTTTTGAAGGCTCTCTCGATACCCAACATCAGCTTATAGCCGACTATAAAGAAGACATAAGGAAATATGCAGAGGGGATTGATCAAACAAGAATATTAAACGTTTTTAATAGTGTTCCGTCTCAATTAGCGAAGGAAAACAAAAAATTCCAGATTTCGAAAGTCGAAAAAAATGCGAAATTCCGTGATTATCGTGGCTGCACCGAATGGCTTGTAGACGCAGGAGTCATCAACGCGTGTTATTGTTTGAATGTGGCGGAATTGCCCCTCTCAGGGAATTGCGATATTGACAAATATAAGTTGTATTTCTCTGATACGGGTTTGCTTGTTTCACTCTTAGATGAAGAATCGCAAGAAGATTTGCGAGCAAATAAAAATCTTGGCGTTTATAAAGGTGCGCTTTATGAAAACATCGTCGCTGAAGCATTAGTTAAATCCGGTTACAAGCTCTACTACTACAAAAAAGACAATGGAACATTAGAAGAAGACTTCTTCATTCGTACGGCAAATAATCTGATACCTATCGAAGTAAAAGCAAAAGGCGGCCATTCAAAGTCTTTAAGAACATTGATCTCTTCTAACGAATATCCGGACATTGCATACGGTTTCAAATTATCAGCAAACAATATCGGTTACAACGAACATATATACACTTTTCCATATTTCTGCACATTTTTGTTAAAAAGAATGATGAAAACTTTTGTGCCGATAAACGATTAAAAACCCTTTGTTCAACTGGGATATTAGAAGCAAATCCACCATTTGGGTCTCACTTCAAACTCCAGGACCTTTATTTATCCAGGAATTCCAAAACCCCTTCGCATAACTAAGTTGTTGTAATGTTGCTTTATCCATAAAACTTTTCCTTAATTAAAGTCTTCCGGGAATTGTATTTTCAGTTTTTGTTTTCTTCTTTCAATTTCTGAAGGCAAACGGATAACAAGACAATCGGCATGTTGCTCTAAATAGGAGAAATCACCATCCATTTTGCCTAAGCCATTGACGATGACGAAAATCGACGTTTTCAAATCAGATACGTAATTATGAACAGTACTTGCATCACAAATAGCAAAAGCGGTAGCGAGATCATTACTCAAACTTTCTATAAGCGGTTCAATATCTCTAAGTAACCCCTTCAATTCGAAAATGTCTGCATTATAGACCGTTTCCCAGTCAATTTTGTTTTCGACAAGAGAATTAAGATACTCAATAAGATCGCCATTTATTGTTAAATCCCGAATGAAAACCACTTCTTTTGAGTCTAAATCATTATCTGTGACCGCAATTTGTAGCAAAGAGAACTGAAGAACGATATCAAAGTTCCTACAAAGAAGCTCCGAATTAAATCTTTCCTTTTTCCCATTGTCCAAACGTTCGCTAAGCCAGTCCCCCATCGCACTAATCTTAAAGTGGCTTTCTTTATACGCCTCCCTACAACTATCAAAAATCGCCTGTAAATCTGCCATATTTTTTCCTTTACGATTGATTATTCTTTTGCTCTTTTTATTCGGATGAGTTTTCCTTTTTCATCAAATTAATACTAATGAAGACAAAGAAAAAGTAGTTTAAACAGATTCCCTAGCAGTTAAACAAATCCCTATCATTCATGCTTTTTTGTTGAAAGTTAAAAGTAATGACGTTCTTAATGCGTCACTTCTTTAAGCGATGACTATAAATTGGAGAAATCAAAATCGGAGCAAATCATCTAGGCTTATAACATTTGCAAATATGGAAGAATATTCGTTTTTATATAATCCGTAGATGCTCCTGTTTATCGTAGCCGTGAAACAAAAAATAACGTTTCGTGGCTAAGATCTTTCTTCAATATTACCCTTTTTGCAATTCATTTCGTCAATTAAATAAGAAAATACTTAGTATTTATGCATATTTCTCTTCATTTTAGAAATAGAAGGTTCTTTTTGAATGGTTATATAGTAAAAAGCCACGAAACAATATTTTTTGCTGAACTGTACCCCAAATCCTGGACAAAACCAGGGAAGGGGTATTTTTCATGAAA
>ERZ1034687.1413-NODE-1413-length-12514-cov-5.589213_pt1 | contig 12514 bp, 9 predicted proteins | sample MGYA00520704_ERZ1034687 | MGnify/ENA primary metagenome ERZ1034687 (study PRJEB33766, sample SAMN09781762) | gut metagenome | biome: gut microbiome | host: Homo sapiens | place: Madagascar | study: EMG produced TPA metagenomics assembly of the PRJNA485056 data...
GTGAAGCCTCCAAAGAGCCAACCGTGCGCATCTTTCTCCTATAGGCTGCCCTTATCCGGTTTGAGCCACCCCGCATTGCTTCTTTATGGCCATCTCGCGGTAACTCTTCCAATTCTTCTTCATCTCGCCCTCGCATTGGGCAGCCTGGACTGGTGTCATGCCCTCAAGACTCAAATGGGGGCGTTCATGGTTGTAAAAGTCCACAGCCGCTTTCACGGCTTCCTTTACTTGGCTGATTCCATGGAACTCCATACCTTTTAAAAACTCATTCTTAATGGTATTATTCACACGTTCGGCCACGGCATTGTCCTTGGGGTTCCCGCTCTCGGTCATGCTTATGCCTATTTTGCAGTCCTTCAAACGGGCCGTGTAGGCATAGCTCGCATATTGTACACCCCGGTCGGAATGGTGGATTAGCCCCGAAAGCTCCTTCCCCTTATAATGCTTCAAGCTCATTTCCAAGGCTTCTAACGGGTATTTCGTTTCCAATGTGTCCCCTACGCTATAACCTACGATTTCTTTCGTATAATAGTCTGTAACCAAGGATAGAAAACAGAAGTCATGTTTCTCTCCCTCTCGGGTTGTCCCAAAAGGGATATAGGTGATATCACTCACTATCAACTGGCAGGGACGGCTGGGGATCAGTTCTTTAACCAAGTTGGGATAAAGGGGAAGGCCATGCTTGGAATCTGTGGTTGAGACGCGCCGTTTACGTTTGCGCACCTTTAAGCCATGGCGTTCCAATATGTCATAAAAACGGTTGTACCCCACACTATGTTCCGCTCCGAACCGGTCATGGTACATCATCCAGAGCTTGTAGCCTCCGATGCCACGGTCTTTCCCGCGGACATTTTTAACGAACTCAGCCACAAAGGCTTCCTGGGCCATTTTGAACATCAATTTGTCCACATGCTTGTAGTAGGCTTGCTTGCTTACACCAAGTAGACGGCACATAGGGACAATGCCGTAAAGCTTTTTGTCCCTATTGTGAAGCCTACAGGCTACTTGGTGCCAACTTTTTTTAGGTCTATGCCATAAAGTTCTTTCCCGAACACGACCATTTCTTCATAAAAATCGGCACGCAAGCGTTCTTGGGCCAAATCCTTTTTCAGGATTGCGATCTCCTCTTGTAACTTCTTGTAGTCTTCAGGGGTGACGTCTTTACCTTGCTTCTTCATTAATTCTGCTTGTTGAGGATTTTCCTGCTCAAAGATAGTCAATGCATAATAAACGCTTCTACGGTTTAGACCAAATTTTTCAGCAATGCTCGAAACATCCTCACCCTCCAACATGCGAAGACGATAAATTTCATGATAGCGCAATTTACGCTCTTGTTCTCGATTGTACTGCTTTTCTTTCATTTGTTGATGTTGCTAAGAGTCAACCTTATTTACAAAAAGACACGTTCATGATATTTTATGAAGCTTTACCTGTCAATAGGCATCTTTCCCTTTTGAATACTCTTTCTTCTTTTCATTAATATCAAGAGGTTTGTTCTCCATGATAAACTTGATATGATCCATATAAATGTCCAAGATGGCAGCATTCTGTCCCAAACCTTCGTTCAAAACGGAAACCTTGTATCCTTTCTCTTCCAAAGCCTGCTTCATATCGACAGCAATATCATTTTTCGCATGGTCGCCTGCAACGAACAAGAACGGTATCAGTTGCACCTCTTTGATTTTTTTCTGGCGTTCCGGCAAACGGTTGACTGCATCCTCAAATGAAGGATAGCCTTCAACAGTTCCTACTGCAAAATTTTTGTGCCCCTCAGCTTGGAACATATAATCCAACATGGCATATTGTGCAGTTTCAGGTTTGTATGTTCCATGCCCAATCAAAATATTGGCAGCATTTTCTTTGGCTTTCGGAAGAAGCGCATCAATCACCAATTTGTAATCTTCCGGGAAATACAAAAGAGGAAGTCCCAAACGAATCTCTTTAAATAGGAAATTGACTTGGGCGATATCCTTGCGGAGCGATTCCATTTCCACACCATCTATGATATTGGCAGATTGTACCAAAACATGAGTGTAACCATCCGCCTTCAATTGTGCCAATGCCTCGATTGGATTCTTCTTGATAACTCCACGTTTTGCCAAACGATACATGACAATACGCGAAGTATAAGCTTCTCTCACATCCAAATTCGGATAGGCTTCTTTTACTTTCTTATTCAATGCATCAATGGTCAAAGCCCTTGTGTCGTCATGGGTTGTCCCGAAATAGACCATCAACAAGGCAACTTTATCCCCAGGCTGTAAATTTTCAAAGACATTGGAAGGAGCAAAAATCCCTTCTGCTTTAACTGGATTCAAAGCACTACAAAGCATAGCTATACACGCAATGAGCACAACTTTAATCTTCATCATACAATAACAAATAAATAATTAAACTATAATATTAACTGACCGTTTCTAATCCCGGAAACTATTCCAATCAGCATTTGCTTATTTCGGCAGGTTTCCTGACTTCGCCGAAGATTCGCCTTCCCGTAATCTTATTACAGTGGCAAGAGGATTAAGAACCTTCTTTTCACGGCGTTTACAGTAGCGGGTACTGTTCCGGACTCTCACCGGATTCCCTTTTCAAGCTGTCATCGAATCTTGCATAACACTTCACCGAAAAGCACTGCAAAGTTATATATAATCATTTTAAAATAACAACTTTATTATTCAAAATTATGTTCCTGGTGTTTTTTATTTTCATAGTGAATATCGTAATGTATTTCCAACTCTTGGTAACATTCGAAGCAAAACGATACGGAACGTTATTCTATTATTTGGCAAAGTTTCCCTATCTTTGCACTTAAAACAAAAAATTACACCATGAACAGAATCATTTATGCAGCCTCAGCTACTACGCTTCTTGCTATGACGTTGCTGACAAGCTGTAAAGAAAAGACAACCTATAACTTGGCAGATTATGGAATTGTTCCGGGCAAAGAGATCAACGTTTCTCCCCTCATCGCCTCCGCACTGGAAGAAATTGCTCCGAAAGCAACGGGGAAAGAAACCCTTACTTTACAGTTGCCCAAAGGTGAATACCATTTCTATCCAACCGGGGCATCAGAACGTGAATATTTCATCTCCAACCACGACCAAGACAATCCTAAGTTGGTCGGAATCCCTTTGGAAGGACTGAAAAATATCATCCTTGATGGACAAGGTTCGAAATTCATCTTCCACGGAAGAATGTTGCCTATATCGCTTCTGAACTCAGAGAATTGTACTTTGAAGAATTTCAGCATCGATTTTGACAATCCACATATCGCGCAAGTGGAAGTTTTAGAAAACGACTCTGTTGGTGGAACTATTACCTACAAAGTTGCTCCTTGGGTGCAATATGAAATAAAAGACAATGCTTTAGTCGCCAAAGGTGAAGGTTGGGAACTTCAACAACACATAGGCATTGCCTTTGAAAAAGAGAGCAAGCGGTTGGTATATACAACCAGCGACATACGTGTCGGAACCAAGGATGTCGAAGAGGTTGCTCCTCGCACTTTCAAGGCTCCTTGGAAAAACAGCAAGCTGATTCCGGGAACAGTCGTAGTATTTCGCAGTTGGGAACGCCCAACTCCAGGCATATTCGTTTCATACGACAAGAACACAACTTTGGAAAATATCAATGTCCACTATGCAGAGGGAATGGGATTGTTAGCGCAAATGAGCGAAAACATCACCTTAGACCACTTTTCCGTTTGCCTGAGAGGGGAAAATGATCCTCGTTACTTTACGACTCAGGCTGATGCCACCCACTTTTCAGGTTGCAAAGGAAAAATCGTATCTGTAGATGGATTATACGAAGGAATGATGGACGATGCCATCAATGTACATGGAACCTATTTGAAAGTTGCCAAACGAATTGACGACAAGACCCTTTTAGCATCCTATATGCACGGACAAGCGTATGGCTTTGAATGGGGATTTAAAGGAGACTCCGTACAGTTCATCAACTCAACGACAATGGAAGCTTTCGATGAAAGGAATTGTATCGCATCCATCAAAGCAGCAGATAAGCCATCGGCACACGGAGCCAAACAGTTTGAAATCTCTTTCGAGAATGAGGTTCCTGCTGATATAAATGAAAACGGAACCTTTGGCATAGAAAATTTGGAATGGACTCCGGAAGTCTATTTTGCCAATAACACGATTCGGAACAACCGGGCTAGAGGTAGTTTGTTTAGCACTCCTAAAAAGACATTGATAGAGAACAATGTATTTGACCATACTTCCGGGACAGCCATATTATTATGTGGAGATTGCAATGGATGGTTCGAGACGGGAGCATGCCACGATGTCACAATCCGCAAGAACAAATTCATCAACGCCTTGACCAACATGTTCCAATTCACCAACGGTGTCATTTCCATCTATCCGGAAATACCAGATCTGGAAGCACAGAAGAAATATTTCCATAGTGGCATCACGATAGAAGACAACGAGTTTGACACGTTCGATGAGCCTATCTTGTATGCCAAATCAGTAGACGGATTGGTTTTCCGGAATAATATCATCCGGCAGAACAACAGTTATCCGGCTTTCCATTGGAACAACCATCGTTTCCTTTTCGAACACGTCACCCATTACACCATCGAAAACAACCGTTTCGACACTGGATTTGATGAGAAAAAGGATATCGTAGTGAAATAAACATCGGTTAAAAATAATTTTTATTACTTTTGTCGTCTAAACGCATAATAATAATCAAATATCATGGCTAAAACGAAAGAACAGCTATTAGAAATTCTGAGCAATTTCGATTTAAAAGAAAATGTGGTATCAGCAGAACCATTTGGAAACGGACACATCAATGATACATTAAAAGTAACTACTGCCAACGGTGAAATCAAATATGTGTTGCAGCGTGTCAATCATCTTATTTTCACAAATGTAGATATGCTACAAAACAACATCCATGTGGTAACTTCACATATCCGAGAAAAGTTGGAAGCTAAAGGAGAAACAGACATCGACCGCAAAGTATTGACCTTCCTACCAACAAAAGAGGGCAAGAATTACTATTTCGATGGCGACAGCTATTGGCGCGTTTGTTTATTTATCCCACGCAGCAAAAGCTATGAAGAGGTGACTCCGGAACTTTCATACGAAGCAGGAAAAGCATTCGGTGATTTCCAAACTATGTTGTCAGACATTCCTGAAGGAACATTGGGAGAAACAATACCTAACTTCCACAACATGGAGTTCCGCCTTCAACAATTCCACGATGCTGTAAAAGATAATGCAGCAGGACGCTTGGAGGAAGTGAAGGACTTGGTAGAAGAAATAGAGAAACGTGCGGAAGCTATGTGCATCCAAGAACGCCTCTACCGCGAAGGAAAATTAAAAAAACGCACCAACCACTGTGACACCAAGGTAAACAACATCCTGTTCGATGCAGACAGCGACCGCGTTTTGTGTGTAATCGACTTGGATACAGTCATGCCGGGATTCGTATTGTCCGACATAGGAGACTTCATCCGCACAGCAGGAAACACAGGAGCCGAAGATGATGAGAACCTGGACAATGTCAATGTCAATATTCCTATTTTCCAAGCTTATACAAAAGGATATATGGAAAAGGCCAAGGCGTTCTTGACACCGACAGAAATTAAAATGCTTCCTTATGGCGGTCGTTTGCTGACTTACATGCAGACTGTGCGCTTCTTGACAGACTACTTGAATGGTGACACATATTATAAAATCCATAGCCCGAAGCATAATTTAATCCGTACTAAAGCACAGTTCAAATTATTGCAAAGCCTCGAAGCTCATGCTGCCGAGATGGATGAATTCATGAACCAATGGTTATAAGCAGCAAGCACGACAAATGAGCATCGATAAGATTAAACGTACTATATCTCCCGTAGCATGGGTGCCTACTGTGTATTTTGCTATGGGAATGCCATTCGTGGTATTGAATATGGTGACCGCTTTGATGTTTAAAGGTTTGGGCATCAGTGATGCCCAAATTGCCTTTTGGACATCTATCATCATGTTTCCTTGGACAATCAAACCATTATGGAGTCCATTCCTCGAAATGTTCAAGACAAAGAAATATTTTGTTGTCTTAACGCAATTCTGTTCGGGTATATTTTTCGGATTGGTGGCTTTGTCCTTGCAACTCCCCCACTTCTTTGCCATCTCCATCGCCTTGTTGGCTGTCATTGCTTTCAGTGGAGCAACGCATGATGTGGCGACTGACGGAGTTTACATGGCGGTACTGAGCAAAGAAGACCAAGCCAAATACATAGGTTGGCAAGGAGCCTTCTACAATGTTGCCAAGTTAGCAGCTACAGGAGGATTAGTATATTTGGCAGGATACTTGATTGAACGGGTTGGAATCGTCAACGCATGGATGATTATCATGGGATGCTGTGGAGCCATCATGCTGTTGTTAGGAGTTTATCACTGGAAGATGCTTCCAAGCGATAAAGAAGTAGCCTCCAACCAAGTCATATCTGCCCACGACACATGGATTGCCTTGAAAGATGTGATTGTCACATTCTTCCAGAAGAAGTACATCCTGCTCTATATCTGCTTCATCATCCTCTACCGTTTTGCAGAAGGAATGGTGATAAAGATTGTCCCATTGTTTATGAAGTCAGGCATTGAAAATGGAGGTTTGGGATTAACAGAACAGCAAATCGGTCTTTATTACGGTTCGTTCGGAGCTGCAGCGTTCGTCTTAGGTTCATTCTTGGCTGGATATTTCATTTCAAGCCGTGGATTGAAAAAGACACTCTTTACGCTCTGCTGCGTCTTCAACTTTCCGTTTGCCGTCTATCCTTTGTTGGCTATTTACCAGCCGGACAGCGCATGGTTGATCGGCGGAGCTATCACATTCGAATATTTCGGTTACGGATTTGGTTTCGTGGGATTGACCTTATTCATGATGCAACAAGTGGCTCCCGGCAAGCACCAAATGGCACATTACGCTTTCGCTTCCGGAATCATGAACTTAGGCGTCATGATACCAGGCATGATGAGTGGTATCTTAAGCGACTGGTTGGGATACCGCACTTTCTTCATCGTCGCCCTGTTAGCAGCCATTCCTGTTTTAATATTGGTCAAGTTCTTACCGTTCACTTATTCGGACGAAAAGAAATAAACTCCTCATTTCAGAAAGTTTGTGAGTTGATAGATATATACAATCCTATCAACTCACAAACTTTTTTTGTACCTTTGTACCCACCAACAAAAGCTATCAATATCTTTAATTAAATATGATTACAGTAAACAACCTGGATGTACAGTTCGGCAAGAGAATTCTGTTTCAAGATGTGAATCTGAAATTTACGCCGGGCAATTGCTATGGTATTATCGGAGCAAACGGAGCCGGTAAATCCACATTTCTCAAAGTTATCAGCGGACAATTAGACCCAACTCGTGGAACTGTTTCCATGGGACCAGGAGAACGTCTGTCTGTATTGGCTCAAGATCACTTCGCATTCGATGAATACACCGTTTTGGATACCGTATTGATGGGGCATTCCGTATTATGGGACATCATGAGCGAAAAGAATGCGCTTTATGAAAAGCCGGATTTCAGCGATGCGGATGGTATTCGCGTATCCGAATTGGAAGAGAAGTTTGCCGAAATGGAAGGCTGGAATGCCGAAAGCGATGCGGCTTCACTTCTTAGCGGCTTAGGCATTTCCGAAGATTTACACTATATGCTGATGAAAGACTTAAGCGGTAAGCAAAAAGTCCGTGTATTGTTGGCAAGAGCTTTGTTCGGTCAACCGGACAACCTGTTATTGGACGAGCCTACCAATGACTTGGACTTGGACACTGTTGCTTGGTTGGAAAATTATCTTTCCAATTTCGAGCACACCGTATTAGTAGTCAGCCACGACCGTCACTTCTTGGACTCAGTATGTACACACACCGTGGACATTGATTATGGCAAGCTGCAACTGTTTGCCGGCAACTATAGCTTCTGGTATGAATCCAGCCAGTTAGCTCTCCGCCAGCAACAACAACAGAACAAGAAGGCTGAAGAAAAGAAGAAGGAGCTGGAAGAGTTCATCCGCCGATTCAGTGCCAATGTTGCTAAATCAAAGCAGACAACTAGCCGTAAGAAAATGTTGGAAAAGCTGAACATAGAAGAGATCAAGCCTTCTTCCCGCCGTTATCCAGGCATTTTGTTCACTCCTAACAGAGAGCCGGGCAACCAAATCTTGGAGGTCAAAGGTTTGACAAAAAGCATTGAAGGCAAGTATTTGTTCAAGGATTTGAACTTCAATGTCGAAAAAGATGACAAGATTGTCTTCATCAGCCATGACCCAAGAGCTATGACTGCGCTCTTCCAAATCATCAACGGCGAAGAAAAGCCAGATGAAGGCACTTATCAATGGGGACAAACCATCACAACAACTTACCTGCCTTTGGATAACACCCAATACTTCAATTCAGACTATAATTTGATTGACTGGTTATCGCAATTCTCACCAGACACAAACGAAGTTTTCTTGAAAGGCTTCTTGGGCAGAATGTTGTTCTCCGGTGAAGAGTTGTTGAAGAAAGTAAGTGTATTGTCCGGAGGTGAAAAGATGCGCTGTATGATTTCAAGGATGATGTTGACTGATGCGAACTGTATCGTATTGGATACACCAACCAACCACTTGGACTTGGAATCAATCCAGGCATTCAACAACACATTAAAGACATTCAAAGGCAATATCTTATTCTCCAGCCATGACCACGAGTTTATCCAAACAGTGGCAAACCGTATCATTGAATTGACACCGAATGGCATTATTGACAAGATGATGGATTATGATGATTACATCTCCGATCCAACTATTGCCGAACTCAAAGAAAAGCTCTATAAGGGATGAAAAAGAGACTCCTCTTTCTAATCTTGAATTATTTTGCCTGGCTTCCATTGTTTATCATTCAGAAGCCTTGGTTTATGACATACAACCATCCATCGACGGGCAATTGCTCGCTGACGGATGGCTGGAAAGTCATTCTTCATGGATTGAAATTAGATTGTACAGTTGCCGGCTATCTTACCATTATTCCGCTCCTAATGACACTCTTGTCCACATGGATTCCGGGGAAATGGTACAAAAAAGGGATTTATGCATATACCATAATGGCGCTATTGCTAATTACAGCCATATTCTCGGTAGATGTCGCTTTGTATTCCTTTTGGGGATTCAGGATAGACTCCACGCTTTTCTTCTATTTACAATCACCTAAAGATGCTTTCGCGAGCATTCCTGCCCGTTTGTTCCTTCAGCAGACGACCTCTTTTCTTATTTACAGCACATTGGGTTATATTTATCTGAAAAAGGCAGTCATCGACCATGTGCCAACAGAATTAGCACCTGATAAGATACGTTCGACATTCGCCATCATTTTAGCCGGGGTGATTATGTTTATACCCATCAGAGGAGGAATCACAACATCAACAGCAAATGTCGGCATGGTCTATTTTAGCCAAAATCAATTTTTGAATCATTCTGCTATCAATCCTTGCTTCAGCTTATTATCATCCCTCTCCAAAAAGGAGGATTTTGCCAAACAGTTTAATTTCTTGGACGAAGAGGAACGACAAGAAAACATAGAAGCCTTGTTATCTCCAGTCGATTCATCCGATTCAACCCGTTTCCTATTAAAGACAAAGAGACCCAATATCTTAATTATCATTTTGGAGAGCTTCTCAGCCAATGCGGTAGCAGTAACAGGAGGAGAAGCGAATGTCACACCGCATTTAAACCAAATAGGGAAAGAGGGCATCCTCTTTTCCAAAGTATACGCCAATTCGTTCCGGACAGACAGAGGATTAGTGGCTGTATTGAATGGATATCCTGCCCAACCGACGACATCCATCATGAAATATCCGGCAAAGAGCCAGACTTTGCCGTCCATTGCTTCAAGCTTGAAAAAAGAGGGATACGAGTCTGACATGCTTTATGGAGGAGATATCAACTTCACCAACATGCAAAGCTATTTCTTCAGTTCGGGTTATAGCCAAATAACTTCCGACAAAGATTTCCCTTTAAGCGACCGGTTGAGCAAATGGGGAGCGAACGACGATGTCACTTTCAATTTCCTTTACAACCACCTGAAGAAAAGGGAGAAGGCGACTGCTCCTTGGATGACAACTTTCTTGACATTAAGCAGCCATGAACCTTTTGAAGTTCCTTTCCATCGTTTCAGCCATCCTTACCTCAACTCTGTGGCTTTTACAGACAGTTGTTTAGGCAATTTCATTTCACGACTGAAAAAGACGGAAGTTTGGGACAATTTGCTCATGGTGTTGGTGGCAGACCATGGATTCCGCTATCCGGAACATTTGACAGAATACGAACCCGACCGTTTCCATATTCCGATGATTTGGTGCGGAGGAGCGATAGCTAAACCGAAAAAGATAAAAAACATCTGCAACCAGACAGACTTGGCTGCGACTTTGTTAGGGCAATTGGGCATTCCCCATCAAGAATATTTCTTTAGCAAAGATATCCTTTCGCCACACCGCTGCGATTATTCATTCTACACCTTCAACAACGGATTTGCCTTTGCTGACAGTAGTGGGCAATATACTGTCTATGACAACGAGAGCAACCGTGTATTGATAGAAGACCAGGGTGACAATAATGATAGGTTATTGAAAGGAAAAGCTTTGTTACAAACGCTCTATGACGATTTGGGAAACAGGTAAATATAGAAAAGGGCTGCTTCAAAACAACCTTGACACAGCCCCTTTCTATATTATCCTTTAATTTCTTGTTCCTCTTTCATATCCACTTCATTCTTGTCCTCATCATAGAACCGATATTCCAAGAATGCCAAACTTTGATTTGGAACAATCTTTAAGCCGTGCGAATATTTCATTTTCCATTGCCAGCTCAAAGAGAAAAGACCTTTGTTTAAATAGGCCGCCACATAGGGATGTACATGTAGAGTAAATTTCTTCACATGGTGTCTGTTCACTAAGCAATCCACTTTTCCTTCCAAACTATCCGTGAACAAGATAGAGGATTTGACAACTCCCGTCCCAAAACAAGCCGGGCATGTTTCAGTCGTATCCACATCCATCGCCGGACGGACACGTTGGCGAGTTATCTGCATCAGGCAAAACTTACTTAGGGGCAAAATATTATGCTTGGCGCGGTCATTCGCCATGGCTTTTGTCATGTGTTCAAACAATTTTTGCTTATTAGCAGCGTCATGGATATCTATAAAGTCAATCACGATAATTCCTCCCATATCACGCAAACGAAGCTGGCGGGCAATCTCATCCGCAGCAGCCAAGTTGACTTCTATGGCCGTTTGCTCCTGGTCGTCGCTTCCTTTAGCTCTGTTACCGCTGTTGACATCAATCACATGCATTGCTTCTGTGTGATCTATTACCAAATAGGCTCCGCTTTTATAAGTGACCGTGCGTCCAAATAAAGATTTAATCTGCTTAGTAATCGCAAAATTATCAAAGATAGGCAATGCTCCCGTATACAACTCAACTATTTTCTCGTTTTCAGGAGCAATCAAGCTTACATAATCCTTGATGCTATTGCAAACCTCTTTGTCATTTACATAAATGTGTTCAAACGAAGGATTATATATGTCGCGCAACAAAGCAACGGCCCTGCTCGTCTCTTCATAAACCAAAGAGGGCAGAGAGGCATTCGGCAGTTTCGCAACCGTATCTTCCCAACGTTTCACTAATGTCTTCAATTCGTGATCCAGTTCCGCCACTCTCCTTCCTTCAGCCGATGTACGGACAATAACAGTGAAATTTTTCGGTTTGATGCTGGTGAGCAACTGGCGTAAACGGGCACGTTCTTCAGCCGTCTTGATTTTTGATGAAACAGATACTTTATCCCCGAAAGGAATCAAGACGATGTATCTTCCGGCAAATGACAATTCTGAAGTTAAACGCGGTCCTTTAGTAGATATAGGCTCTTTAGCTATTTGGACTAAGACTTCTTGTCCGACTTTTATCACATCTCCAATGCTGCCATTCTTATCCGTTTCCGGGTAAATAGAAGCTTTCTGCATGGTCGGGAGCTTCTTGAAGTCGGTCAAAGCCTGCTTTATATATTTTTGCTGGGAATTAAAATTAGCCCCTATATCTTGATAGTGAAGAAATGCATCCTTTTTGTACCCCACGTCAATGAAAGCAGCGTTCAAACCAGGCATCAATTTCTTCACTTTACCCAAATAAATATCACCGACAGCGAACTCCACATTGAGTGCTTCTTTCTGAAGCTCAACGAGGTTCTTGTCTTCCAAAACGGCAATAGTCATTTCTTTTGATTGAACATCAACTACTATATCACTTATCACGTCTGGTGTTTTTAGAATGTATTAAATTGATTTTGTTATAAAACAAAGCAAAGAACAAGCTTGAAATTTATTTTCGAGCTTGTTCTTTCCCCTTTAAGACCTAAAAATAGACTTACTTCTTCTTATGTCTATTCTTCTTCAGTCTTTTTTTACGTTTGTGCGTAGACATTTTATGTCTTTTTCTTTTCTTTCCGCTTGGCATAGCTTCAAAATTT
>ERZ1034687.1418-NODE-1418-length-12479-cov-9.226256_pt1 | contig 12479 bp, 9 predicted proteins | sample MGYA00520704_ERZ1034687 | MGnify/ENA primary metagenome ERZ1034687 (study PRJEB33766, sample SAMN09781762) | gut metagenome | biome: gut microbiome | host: Homo sapiens | place: Madagascar | study: EMG produced TPA metagenomics assembly of the PRJNA485056 data...
CTATATATAGGGGTTTACACCACATTTATATACAAGTTATATCTGCTTTTCTTCTATATTATATTCTCTTGCTTCGCCTGATTCTATCTTTTTTATTACTTTGCATGGATTGCCAACTGCAATGCTGTTGTCTGGTATATCTTTCACAACTACGCTTCCGCCACCTATCACAACATTATTACCTATTGTTACTCCGGGCATTACTTTTACCCCACCGCCTATCCATACGTCATTACCTACATTAATAGGATAAGCATATTCCCATCCTTCATTACGGCTTGCTGCATCAACAGGGTGACCTGCTGTATAGAAACCACAGTCCGGTGCTATGAATACATTGTTACCAAATGTTACTTTCGCACAGTCGAGTATTATAAGATTATGATTAGCATAGAAATTATCACCTGCTTCTATATTATATCCGTAATCACACCAGAACGGAGCCGTTATAAAACAGTTGCTTCCGACCTTACCGAATATCTTCTTAATCATTGCAGTCTGTTCTTCCGTCTGCGATGGTCTTAATGCATTAAAGTCATAGCACTGTTCTTTACATAACATTCTGTCATTAACAAGTTCCTTTACTCCTGACTTGTATAATTGTCCACTAATCATTTTCTGTCTCTCTGTCATATTCCACATTTCCTTTATAACTTTACAAATATTGTGAATAACTTGTCTTCGCTAATGCTCATTATATCATATAAAAGAAAAAGACAGCCAGAAGATTCTGACTGTCTTTTTCTTTCTGTCAACGGAGCAGGAGGGATTTGAACCCTCGCGCCGGTTGCCCGACCTACACCCTTAGCAGGGGCGCCTCTTCAGCCTCTTGAGTACTACTCCAGATTCCATGAATGCGAGCCCTAAACCATATATGTTTAACTCATAATATGAAATTCTGCGTCAAACGCATTTATTATTCTAACAAAGCCCCCTGATATTGTCAAGGGGCTTTTTATTTAATATTATTATTCTTCTTTTTGCTTCTTGTATACAACTACTGTTGTTGTCATGGCTGTACCAACTGATAACATAAGCATTATAAAATACATCATATTGCTTCTGTCTCCTGTTTTTACAGAGGTCTTTGCTATAACCTCCTCTTCATTAGCAGCTACTTCCGGAGTCCTGATGTTTTGAGATGTAATCTCATCATTCTGAGAAACTGCCGGAGTTTCTGTCTGTGTAGGTGTTCCTGACTCACTTGGTATTTCTTTCTCACTTGCTGTTTCTGTTGGTGTCTCTGGCTGCTTAGGAATCACATTAATAGTAACTTTTGCTGATTTGATATATTCTTTACCATCTATAACAAGAACTACATTATATTCAAATGTGTCTTTTCCACTAAAGCCCTTGTCTGGAATATACTGAAATGTTCCATCTTCATTAAATTTAATTTTTCCATTATTCACATCTTTTTTTATTTCTGTCTTCAATTGAAGGTTTCTCTTAGGATTATTGACTATCTTATTATTATCATTGACAAGAACTGTACTGGCGTCAAGAACTTCGTTCTGATTAACTGTGTATTCATCATCGACGGCATTAGGCAATATTACTGCTGCCGGAGTCTCTTCAAACTGCTGCGTATAGGTAAGTCCGTCTATTGTTCCATCAAACTGACAGCCATCGTTAGTATATGAATATCCTGTATCTCCGTCTTTTGCCTTTATTTTAACTGTAACTGTCTGATCTGTTGCAGAAATTTTTTCAGGGTATTTCACTGTAAATGTTCCATCTTTGTTATCTGTAATATTTTCCTGACCTGCAACAAGCTCAAAATGTTTATCCAGTGTGTCTGTTACTGATGATGTTTCAAATGGCAGACTGGTCATTTCTGTCATTATCTGTTTAAATCTGTTGTTTAACTGCTCTGCATTTGCTGCTGTATAGAATTCTTTAGCATATCCTCCATCTGAAAATGTAAAATAAGTTTTTTCCCATGATTTTTCATAGGTTAATGATTTATTTCCTAATGATACTTTTACGAGATCAGTTATATCTGATTCCTTACTCATAAGAACTATCGTGTATATATCAGCACCGGCAGCTTTTAACTCTTCACCGGCTTTTCCTGCATAATACGAACCGTTTACTTCATCCCGTGGTTTATTATATCTATTAGTTTCATTATTATTTTTTATATAATAATATCCACCTATTTCCCCATTATCGTATCTGTTAGCTCCACCATCAGTAAAAAGTATTACTGATGCACCTGTTGTATCACCAGCAATTTCTGATACCTGCTTTAATCCCTGCTGGATATTAGTTGCTGAACCAAGTCCCCTGCCTATTTGAGTAACATTATATCTCTTACTTGAATTTTTATAATCTTCATTATACATATTCCTATTGTATATAGAATTTAGTTTACTCATTATTTTATCTTTACTTGATTCATTAGTTATCTCTGTTTTTGCTGAACCACAATATGAAATAACCGATACTTTATTAGATGTGCCTTCTGGCAGAAATTCATTTAAAAATTTTTCAACTGCATTTATTGTAACACTCCATCTTGTCTTTTCATAAGTCGGTGCCATTGCGTCTGAGTCAACATCTTCGTCAACTGAGCATGCCATACTGAATGATCTGTCTAATACAAGTATCACATTCTGATTCTCACTTTTTATTGATGGAAGATTCTGCGATTTTGCAGAAAACTGAAGTGTATAGTAACCATTTTCGTCAGGTGTTTCACTTTGTATAGATTTTTCAAGAGATAATGTTCCCTGATAAGAATATGATTTGGCATATATTACTGTGTTTTCTGTAATTGCTTCTCCATTTTCAATTCCGCCTGCAATTACACCATAGTCCTTATTGCTGGATTTCAGCTTTACAGTATTGCCATTTTTTATATATACATCTTTGGTATGGTCGCCTATTTTAAATGTGACTTTACTATAACCGTCTTTTGCTGTATCTGATACTTCATTCTCAGTTACAAGTATTATATTATCTGAAAGTACATTTTCTGCGGCGAGCGCTTTATTTGTCATAAATGGTAGTATACCTGTCACTATCAGGATAATTGTAAGCATTCCTACAATTATCCTGAGTGTCATTTTCTTTTTCATGGCTTTTCCTCCCATTTAATCTTAAGGCCGTAATAACAGCCCTTAATATAAATTAATATTAGGAGTATTTACCATTTATTCCATATTTATACTCTGCTGTATTCTTTTATAGCAGTTTCATACAGGTTGTTTCCCTCACTGTCAATTACTACAATTACAGGAAGGTTTTCCACTTCAAGTTCTCTTATAGCCTCTGTTCCTAAGTCATCATAAGCAATGACTGTGGATTTCTTGATACATTTACTAAGAATTGCTCCTGCTCCGCCTACTGCTGCAAAGTACACTGCACCATTTCTTACGATTCCATCAATTACTGCCTGTGAACGCTTCCCCTTTCCTATCATTCCCTTAAGTCCCAGGTCAAGAAGGTCTGGTGCATATTTATCCATACGGCTTGCTGTTGTCGGACCTGCTGAACCTATAGGTCTTCCTTCTCTTGCCGGAGATGGTCCCATGTAATATATTATATTATTCTTCATGTCTATTGGAAGTGGCTGTCCTGCTGACAGAGCCTCTGCCATTCTCTTATGTGCTGCATCTCTTGCTGTATATATTGTTCCTGTTATGTATACATAATCTCCTGAGTGAAGACTCTTTGCATCCTCATCACTTATTGGTGCATTAATATATTTATCCATGATTAGCCTCCCTGATTATATTACCCTGTGTGAATGTCTGTTTACATGACAGCAAATGTTTACTGCTACCGGAAGCCCTGCAATATGTGTAGGATATGTTTCTATGTTGATTGCAAGTGCTGTCTGTGTTCCTCCAAGTCCACCAGGGCCTATTCCTAACTTATTGATTTTCTCAAGCATTTCTTTTTCTAAGTCACGGACATATTCAACTGGGGATTCTTCATTCAGATCTCTTGTTAATGCTTTCTTTGCAAGATATGCACATTTTTCAAATGTCCCTCCAATTCCTACACCGACTACCATTGGAGGACAGGCATTAGGACCTGCATCCTTTACTGCTGTAAGTATTGCTTCCTTTACACCTTCTATTCCATCTGCCGGCTTTAACATGAATACTCTGCTCATGTTCTCGCTTCCGAATCCCTTAGGTGCAACTGTTATGTCGACCTTGTCTCCTGGAACTATGTTAAAATGTATTACTGCCGGAGTGTTATCTTTGGTATTCTCTCTGTAGATAGGATCTTTTACAACTGACTTTCTTAAATATCCTTCAACATATCCTCTTCTTACACCCTCATTAATTGCATCTGTGATATCTCCGCCTGTAAGATGGACATCCTGACCAACATTAATGAATACTACTGCCATTCCTGTATCCTGACATATAGGTATCATATCCTCTCCTGCAACTTTTAGGTTTTCTTCAAGCTGTCCAAGAACCTGCTTTCCAAGTGCAGACTCTTCGTTTTTTACTGCATTTTCAAAAACATTCTTCATATCATCTGTGAGAAAATGATTTGCCTCTATGCACATTTCTTTAATGTTGTCTGTTATTATTGATACATTAACCTCTCTCATTCCCAATTTCCTTCTTGTATTTTAATTATTAATTAATCCCGTAAATTCTAAAAACCTTTTTAATTCTTCACGCCAGAATTTCCATTCATGTCCGATTTGTTCAATTTCATCGTATACATATTTGTATTCAATATGGCTCATGAAATAATCTCTCAATATATGATTCATGTCTATCCATGGGTCAAGTTCTCCGCAGGCATGATATATTTCAGGTTTTACACTTTTCTGCTCTATTAATCTGTCTGCCTGATATGTGATTCCATATTCTGTTTTATGCAGGTCTCCATCACCATAAAGCTCTATTCTTCTTATTGACTTTTCACTTCCATCATTAAGAAATTCTGAATCAGCTTTGTCACCTGCTGAAAATGCTCCTACAGTTCCATATTTCTCAGGATATTTGAGAGCTATATGAAGACATCCGTATCCACCATTAGAAAATCCTGATACGTAGTTATTCTCTCTTTTATCAGAAAGACATGGAAACATATTCATAATTATATTAAATAATTCTTTTCCAACATATGACTCATACTTATCTCCTATATTCATATTAACATAGCATGAATTCTGCACATTTGGAAGTACTGCTGCAAACCTGCCTTCATCAACATATTCAAGTATTGGTGAATGATAAAGCCATACGGTATTATCACCACTGCCTCCATGATATAACCATAATACTGGAATCTTCTCATCATTTTTTATATGTGATGGAAGAATAACTGTGCATTCCATATTACGCTTAAGATATATAGAAAAGTGATTAACATTCATTATTGTTGCCATATATATCCTCCATCCTGTACGACTGGTCTTTTATTATATTAACTGTCTCATGTATGCATTTATCCCAGAAAGTAAAATCATGACTGCCAGCAGTTTCATAATAATTCACTTTAAGTCCTACATCTGATGCATATTTATTCCACTGTCTGCTCATTGTAAGTATCTGATCATATAATCCACATCTTATGTAAAATTCCGGGTAATTTTCCACATTTGTCTTTAAATTATTCTCTTTTAAACAATTCATTATATCAAATCGGTTATCTGATAATTTTTCCCTGTCTCCAAATATCTGATATGTATTGATTCCCTGTGGGTTATCAAATCTTTTTTCTATATCAAGCAGTCCTGAATATGAGAACACCTTGCCATACACATCAGGTTTAATAAGTGCAGCATGTACTGCTCCATATCCACCCATTGACATTCCTGCTATATAACGGTCTTTTCTGTCACATGATAACCCAAACCAGTTAGTACAGTTTTCTATAAGTTCTTCTGTTAAAAATGTAAAATATTTTCTTCCATGTACATTATCAACATAACATTTGTTATCACCTGAAATCATTATGACCGCTATATCAGTATTATCTACATAATCTGCCACTCTGGATTTCGTAATCCATGTTGTATAATCTCCTCCCATTCCATGAAGAAGATATAAAGTCTTATAACTGCCTCTTCCCTGAGGAATAATTGCATTAATCATAACGGGCATACCAAGTGTTTTTGATTCATAATTAATATTAATTAAAGCCATGTTATCTCCTGCTAAAAAGGAAACCGTCACATATATAAATGTGGCAGTTTCCTTAAGATTAATCTTCAGATTCTACTGTTTTATCTGTGTCTTCTTCAAAGCCCTCTGCATCCTTACCATCTTCATCAGCAGGCTGCTTCCTTACTTTGGCAATTGTTGCTACTTTAATTCCTTCATCAAGGTTAATAAGTTTAACACCTGATGTTATTCTTCCAAGATTAGATATATCTGAACACTGAAGTCTGATTATAATTCCTTCTGTTGTAATAAGCATTACTTCTCTTGAATCATCTACAGCCTTAGCTCCTACGACATTACCTGTCTTTTCTGTTATCTTGTAACATTTGACACCTTTACCACCACGATGCTGAACTGTATACTCGTCAATGTCTGTTCTCTTACCCATACCATTTTCAGAAACTATAAGCATAGTATCTCCCTGGGTACTTACCTGAACACCAACAACTTCATCCTCATCCATAAGACTCATACCTATAACACCCATTGCTGAACGTCCCGTAGGTCTTACATCTGTTTCCTTAAATCTTATACACTGTCCAAGCATTGTTACCATAAGAATCTCTGCCTGATCATCTGTAAGTTTAACTTCTATAAGTTCATCATCTTCTCTTAAGTTAATTGCCTGGATTCCTGTCTTTCTTATATTGGCAAAATCTTTAACAGGTGTCTTTTTAACTATACCCTTCTTAGTTGCCATAAACAGGTAATCTGTATCCTGAAGTGTATCAATTTTAACAGGAACTACTGCTGTGATTGTCTCACCCGGTGCTAACTGTAAAAGATTAATTATTGCAGTTCCTCTTGAAGTTCTTGATGCTTCAGGAATTTCATAAGCCTTTAACTTATAAGCTCGTCCTGTGTTAGTAAAAAATGTAAGTACATGATGTGATGTTGTCATGAATAAATCTTTGATATAATCATCATCAATTGTCTGCATTCCCTTTATTCCCTTACCACCACGATGCTGGCTCTTAAAGTTATCAGGTGTCATTCTCTTTACATAACCCAAGTTAGTTCTTGCAATAACACATGGTTCATCTGGAATAAGGTCTTCCATTGAAATATCGTATTCATCATATCCGATAGAAGTTCTTCTGTCATCACCATACTTGTCTGCTATCTCTGAAATCTCAGTCTTGATAACTCCAAGAAGCAACTTCTTATCTGCAAGAATTGCCTTGTATTCTTTAATCTTTTCATGAAGTTCCTTCAACTCAGCTTCAAGCTTGCTTCTTTCCAGACCGGTCAGAGCTCTCAGACGCATATCTACGATAGCCTGAGCCTGTGCTTCTGAAAGTGCAAATTCAGCTATTAAGCTTTCCTTGGCAATCTGTACATTTGCAGAACCTCTGATTATTGATATAACTCTGTCTATATTATCTAAAGCAATCATTAAGCCCTCTAAAATGTGGGCTCTTTCTTCTGCCTTATTAAGATCAAACTTTGTTCTTCTTGTAACGACTTCTTCCTGATGAAGAAGGTAATACTTTAACATGTCATACAGGTTAAGCACCTTTGGCTGGTTATCTACTAATGCAAGCATGATTACACCAAATGTATCCTGTAACTGTGTGTGTTTGTATAACTGGTTAAGTATTATGTTAGGATTGACATCTCTTCTTAACTCAATGGCAATTCTCATACCCTCTCTGTCAGATTCATCTCTTAAATCTGTGATTCCATCAATCTTCTTATCTCTTACAAGCTCTGCTATTTTCTCGATAAGCTTTGCTTTATTAACCATGTATGGAAGTTCTGTAACTACAATTCTGTTCTTGCCATTATTCATTGGCTCAATATTAGTTACAGCTCTTACCTTTATCTTGGCTCTTCCTGTACGGTAAGCCTCTTCAATTCCCAACTTGCCGATGATTGTTCCACCTGTAGGGAAATCAGGACCTTTAACTATATCAAGAATTTCCTCAATTGTTGTGTCTCTGTCTTCTTCCACCTTATTGTCAATCATCTTTACAACAGCACCTATAACTTCTCTTAAGTTATGAGGTGGAATATTAGTAGCCATACCTACGGCAATACCTGATGTACCATTACATAACAGGTTAGGATATCTTGATGGAAGTACTGTAGGTTCTTTTTCTGTTTCATCAAAGTTAGGTATGAAATCTACAGTATCTTTGTTAAGATCTCTTGTCATCTCCATAGATATCTTGCTGAGTCTCGCCTCTGTATATCGCATGGCTGCGGCTCCATCACCATCGACTGAACCAAAGTTACCATGTCCGTCAACAAGTGGATATCTTGTATTGAAATCCTGAGCCAGCTTTACTAATGCCTCATAAATTGATGAATCACCATGTGGGTGATATTTACCCATTGTATCACCAACGATACGGGCACATTTTCTATGTGGCTTATCAGGACCGTTGTTAAGTTCTATCATTGAATATAGAATTCTTCTCTGTACCGGCTTAAGACCATCTCTTACATCCGGAAGTGCTCTGGAAGCGATAACACTCATGGCATAATCTATATAATAGTTTTCCATGGTTTTCTGCATATCGACTTCTTGAACTTTATCAAAGATATGTTCATCCATTATTATAATTCCTTTCCGTGAAGTTATTAATTAACACAATGTATAAATCTGGAATACTCCATGCGTAAATCCTAATCACGCGCATTCGTAAAATCTGACGATTTTACGAATGGTGCTAGTCGCACCATACAAGACAACATCACAATATTATTTAGCGTGCAATCACGCACATAATATTCCGATATTGTCTTATGCGCTGCTTGTTAGATATCCAAATTCTTTACAAACTTAGCATTTGCTTCTATGAAATCTCTTCTTGGCTCTACCTTGTCACCCATAAGTGTTGAGAATGTTACATCAAGTTCTGAATCATCATCTTCATTCATATTAACTCTTAATAATACTCTCTTGTGTGGGTCCATTGTTGTTTCCCATAACTGCTCTGCGTCCATCTCACCAAGTCCCTTATAACGCTGGACTTTATTATTCTGGTCTCTTCCAATCTCAGTCATGATTGCATTAAGCTCATCATCATTATAGGCATACCACACTTTTTTATTCTTCTCAACTTTATAAAGTGGTGGCTGTGCAAGATATACATGGCCTTCTCTTATAAGATCGGGCATGAATCTGTACAGGAATGTGAGAAGAAGTGTTGCAATATGTGCACCATCTACATCGGCATCTGTCATAATAATAATCTTGTGATAACGAAGCTTGCTTATATCAAAATCTTCATGAATACCTGTACCAAATGCAGTAATCATCGCTTTAATCTCTGCATTTCCAAGTATTCTGTCAAGTCTTGCTTTCTCAACGTTAAGAATTTTACCACGAAGTGGGAGGATAGCCTGTGTTGCACGGCTTCTTGCAGTCTTTGCAGAACCACCGGCTGAATCTCCCTCAACGATATATATCTCACAATTCTTAGGATCTTTATCTGAACAATCAGCTAACTTGCCAGGAAGTGAAGTGCTTTCAAGTGCAGTCTTTCTTCTTGTTAAGTCTCTTGCTTTTCTTGCAGCTTCTCTCGCTCGCTGTGCAAGCAACGATTTTTCACATATAGATTTTGCAACTGCAGGATTCTGCTCAAGGAAGTAAGTAAGCTGTTCACTTACTATACTGTCAACTGCTCCCCTTGCAACTGTATTACCAAGCTTCTGCTTAGTCTGTCCTTCAAACTGTGGATCTTCAATCTTAACAGATACGATTGCTGTAAGACCTTCTCTTATATCATCACCTGAAAGTCCCTGATCACTATCCTTAAGAATCTTATTCTTTCTTGCATAATCATTAAAAGTCTTAGTCAGTGAATTTCTGAAACCAGTCAGATGTGTACCACCTTCAGGTGTTTTAATATTATTAACAAATGAATCGACAACCTCATTGTATCCGTCATTATGCTGGAATGCTACTTCAACCTGAACATTGTCTTTCACACCTTCACAATAAATAATCTGGCTGTATAAAGGTTCTTTACTCTTATTAAGATACTGAACAAATTCCTTGATACCACCTTCATAATGGAATACTTTCTGCTGCTCAAGACCTTCTCTTAAATCTGTAAGAGTAATCTTGATTCCCTTAGTAAGAAATGCCATTTCTCTTAATCTGTGCATAAGAATATCAAATTCAAATACAGTTGTTTCCTGAAAAATCTCTGAATCAGGAAGAAAAGTAACCTGAGTTCCTGTATCCTCAATATCGCAGTCACCTACTATCTTAAGGTCATAACATATCTTTCCTCTTTCGTATCTCTGCTGATAAATGTGTCCATTTCTCTTTACCTGAACTTCAAGCCATTCAGACAAAGCATTAACTACTGATGCACCAACACCGTGAAGTCCTCCTGACACCTTATATCCTCCACCACCGAATTTACCCCCGGCATGAAGAACGGTATATACAACTTCAATGGCAGGTCTTCCTGTCTTATGATTAATATCAACAGGTACACCTCTACCATTATCAATTACAGTGATAGAGTTATCTTTATTAATCATAACCTCAATATGTGTACAAAAACCTGCTAAAGCTTCGTCAATTGCATTATCAACTATCTCATACACAAGATGATGAAGTCCTCTTCCTGATGTACTTCCAATATACATACCAGGTCTTTTTCTTACAGCTTCAAGACCTTCGAGTACCTGAATCTGGTCTCCACCATAATTCTTCTCTGCATTCTGATCTGCCACTTTAATTCCTCCTTGTTTTACAAAGCAAAATGTAATTAATTCTCATTAACTACATGACCATCTGTTACTTTAAATATTTTGTTGATATTCATTCTGTTATTAATAAATTCTTCAAGTCCGGTGCATGTAACAATCGTTTGTATATCTCCTATGCTGTTTATCAGAAAATTCTGTCTGTTACTGTCTAACTCAGATAAAACATCATCAAGAAGAAGTACCGGAGTATCTTTAATTACAAGTTTCACAAGTTCTATCTCAGATAATTTAAGTGAAAGTGCAGCTGTTCTTTGTTGTCCCTGTGAACCATATTTTCTCACATCATTGTCATTAATTAAAAATATAAGATCGTCCTTATGAGGTCCTTTACCTGTAACCTTGTATTTAATATCCTTTTGTCTTGAATTTCTTACTTCTTCTTCGAAATCATTCACATCAACATCAGGAACATAACATACTTTAATATTCTCAATACCACCAGTAAGTCTGGAATGAATATCACTGATTATTGTGTTAATCTTTTCTATGAAACTTTTTCTGCCTTTAATAATAAGGCTTCCATACTTAACAAGCTGCATGTCCCATATATCAAGAGTCTGCATCAGCTGTTCTGATGGTGAAAATGCTATATCTTTGAGAAGCTTGTTTCTCTGATTAAGTACTTTGTTGTAATTAACAAGGTTACTAAGATATATCTTGTCAAGCTGGCTAAGTTCCATATCCATAAATCTTCTTCTCTCTGAAGGACCGTTTTTTATAATATTAAGATCTTCCGGAGAAAAGAAAACAATATTAATAATTCCAAAAAGTTCAACAGCTTTTTTTATAGGAATACCATTAACTGCTATACCCTTGGTTTTATTCTTCTTAAGGTGCATGTCTATGCGGTATTTCATACCATGCTTTAAGACATTTAGTTTAATATGCGATTCATCTTCTCCAAATCTGACTATTTCTCTGTCTTTACTGCCACGATGTGACTTAGAAGTTGAACACATATATATTGATTCTAATATGTTAGTCTTTCCCTGGGCATTGTCACCATATATTATGTTTACATGCTCATTGAAATTCATATCCAGAAATTCATAATTTCTGTAATCCTTTAACTCAACAGATTCGACTATCACATTAACACCTATTTTTTAATAAGAATACTGGAGCCGTTGTATTCTACAACTTCTCCGCCAAAAAGTTTTTTTCCACGCTGTGTTTCAACAACGCCATTAACCTTAACTTCACCATCCTGAATAACAATCTTGGCTTCAACACCTGATTCAACTAATCCGGCAGCTTTAATTGCCTGTCCAAGTTTGATGAAATCATCTCTTAAAATTATTTCTTCCATAACTTTCCTTTCTCTTGTTAAGCTGTGAAGTTAACAGGAAGTATAAGATAAATATATTTCTCTTCCTTGTCTCTGATAAAGCAAGGTGATTTATGATTAACTAAATACATAGTCACATTTTCATCATCAATAACCCTTAATGCATCCATAAGGAACTTAGGATTAAAACCAATCATAATATCCTTACCTTCTTTATCAATATCAATATCTTCGTTAAGAGCTCCAATTGCAGAGTTAACATTTACCTGTAATAAACCATTTAATATATTAATAATAATTGGCTTCTTATC
>ERZ1034687.1424-NODE-1424-length-12450-cov-8.415409_pt1 | contig 12450 bp, 9 predicted proteins | sample MGYA00520704_ERZ1034687 | MGnify/ENA primary metagenome ERZ1034687 (study PRJEB33766, sample SAMN09781762) | gut metagenome | biome: gut microbiome | host: Homo sapiens | place: Madagascar | study: EMG produced TPA metagenomics assembly of the PRJNA485056 data...
CCTCTACAATATTAGATGAAAAAAAAGAATCTATAGTAATTATAGATTCCTATTATTTTATTATGTATGGATCTTTTTCTGTACCAGTACCACCAGTTATCATTGTACGACTACTTAATTTAATTACTGGTCTTACATAGTTGTAGCTACTACAAACAGATTTTTTAATTGTTCCATCACTTGTAATTGAATATGCTTGTGATGTTGTATTAGCAACTGGTGTTGATGTCCACCATTTATAACTTGTTACTAAGTAATTGTAGTTTTGACAAGAGATACTTGCTCCTGTTGTACAGTTTGGATCAACACTTGCATTGATAAAGTCTGATAATGTTAAGATTCCTAATATTTGGTTTTTTTCAGTAGTTTGACATTCTATACTGTTGTTATTTACTTTACTATTAGCATCTTTTTTACCAGTACATACGTCAAATCTTGATAATTTTGCTTTATCAGATTCTGTAAAGATTCTTTCATCTTTCTTTGTTTCTTCATAAATCTTATCTAAGAAATCTTTAACTCTACTTGTTGAGTAGTTATTAATACCAGTTTTGTAACTAGCTTCAGCGTTATATCTATCATCCCAAGAACTACTATATCCAGCATATCCTTCAGTTACTAGATAAGCATTTCTATTTGTATCTAATTTAACTACTCTCCAGATTGTTTCTCCTAATTGAACATAGTTATCAACGTTTTCACCACGAAATACGTAGTAATCATCCATTTTATATAGACCATATCCTGATGTTGTTACTGGTGAGTCGTCCATGATTGCGTTTGCTAAAGTTTTACTTCTGTAACTTTCTCCACAGTTTAAATCTGGTGTATATGTATAATCATTACCAGTTTTAGCAACACTAACTTTTCCAGTACATACAACACCTTTTTTGGTATATTCAGTTAAGTCTTTCATCTTACCTGCTTGAACTAGTGTTGGAGTTTCAACTTCAACAATTTGTGATTCAGTCTTTGGTAGACTTTCTGGATAATCAGCAAAATAAGATTTTGCTGCATTAGTCATGATTTGTTCTATTTTTTCATAACTATAACGTTTTCCACCTGATGCTATACTTAGTACTACAAATAGTAGAACTATGATACCTACTATAATGAAAGCAAGTTTCATTAGGAATAGTTTAAAATCACTACTACCTGATTCTTTCGTTGATGAAGACTTTTTATCTTCATCGTCATCATCATCGCCGTTATCATCCGAATCATCAACAATATTCTTTTTTGTTGCTACATAATCAGTAGATGAATCATCGTCATCGTCTAAATCGTCGAATTCATCTAATTCATCTGCTTCAATATCATTTACTTTGCCATCCTTTTTACCTAAATCAAACTTAATACTCATAATTTAAGCTCCTTCCTTATATTAATTATCAAAAAAGTCATCAAAGAAGTCATCATCTGAATCATCGTCTGATAACTCTAGATTATTAACAGGTTTATTTTCAACTACAGGAGTTGTCTTTAATTCTGTAACTTCAGGAATTGGTGTTGGTACAGGTTCTTGGGTTGGCACTGGAGTTTTTGGAACTGATACTTCTGGAATTGGAGATATCTTTTGTTCTTCTTTTCCTTTGTTTTTCTTTTCTTCTTCCTCAAGTTCTGCTATTTTTGCATCAATCTTTTTTACTAATTCGTCAACGTCAAAGTTGAAATCACTATCATTATTAGCTTGAGATTTTGAGTTTTCTTGTATTGGACTAAACTTGGTATCTGCAAATGAGTTTATTGGATTTTCCTTCGGTCTTTCATCTGGTACAAATACAGGTTCAAAAGGCTTTTTTTCTGGTTCTTTCTTTCTATCTAAGAATGAAGATGTAAAGTCTTGTGGTGCACTTGAAGATATACCTCTACCCATAGCTGCAGGTTTCTTTTCTCCAAAGCTAAATTCATTAAACTTCTCAGCTGGTTTATCTGTTGTTCCAGTACTTTCTGCTTCAGCTGCATTCATCATTTCTAGTAACTTCTTTTTCTTTTGATTTTTAACGAATTCTTTTATATCAAAAGTATGAACTTCTCTTTTTGGTCTAGTTGGATACTTTGCTAAAGGATAATTCTTACCCCAATTTATTTCAAAGTTTGGTGTTAATTTGGTTTTAAATGGTTGTTTACGCATACGTAGAATTACTGTTTCATATTGTTTCATTCTTTGTAAGTCTGATACTGTTACTAATGGAGTTGAAGCAGTCTTTTCATCTTTTTTAGATTTTACTTCACCACACATCTTAGATATTTCTTCTAGGGCTTTTAATTCTGTTGTAATTAAGTAAATAATATTACCACAGTTACCTCTAATTGTTTCAGCATCATCTTTACCGTAAACAGCATCTAATTGAGCAAAGTTTTGAATAATCATTGTAAATCTAATACGTCTTGAACGTGCTGCGGTAATCATTGTTGTTACGTCTTTTAGTGGTGGCATGTTGGCAAACTCATCTAGAATGAAGTTTGTTCTTACTGGTAACTTTCCACCATGTTTTTGTGCTGTTGAAATTAATGTTTCATATATTTGTTTTAATAGAATTGTAACTAATGAGTGATATGTTTTCTTTTCATCTTGAATGACGATAAATACAGCAGTTGGTCTTTCACCTATACTTTCTAGGTCTACACTACTATAAGATAACATTTCACTTAGGTTATCACGAGATGCAAATAGTTTAACTTTTTGTTTAAATACAGATAATATACTACCTTTAGTTTCTGTTGGTGCCATTATTGTACTTGAAGCATTGATAGCGGCAGCACTAGCTGGGTCTTTAGCAGCGAAGTATTCTTTGATGTATGTTGAACCACCAAATTTTTCTTCACCTGTTGTAGTCGCTAAAGAGATACTATTGATATTTATTTCATCTGGTTTAGCATCTTCAAATAATCCTAGAGCTACTCCTGAGAAGTAGTCAGCTGATGTTTTTTCCCAGAATGGATCAGCATTTTTATTACTGTCATCATAAAGAATATTTAAAGCTAAGTCATCAAGTAACTCGATTGCTTTATCATGATTTCCTTGTTTATATAATTTATATGGTAAAGACATTGGATTCCAAGCACTACCATTTTGTGGGTCACGGAAGTTTAATAGTAAAATTTGATAACCCATTTCTTTTAGCATAACGCTTGATTTTTCATAAATTTCACCTTTAGGGTCGGTTATAATCATTGATTCTCTAGCTTTTGCCAAACTATGTACTTGTGGAAAAACAACACCTTGTGTTTTACCTGAACCAGTAGCACCAATGATTAAGGAATGATATTCACCATTATCTACCCATAACTCTTCTTTTGTAACAATTAGTGGAATACCGGCAGCTTTAGCTCTTTTGGCTTGAACTGGTACACATTCCAATTCTTCTTTGATTTCTTTATCTTTAGCCCAACGAGAATATCCTTTATCTTTCTTCTCTGTTGTTAGACCTAGACCTTTTTCTCTATCAAAGAAGTAAGAACTTACACTTATAAATAAAGCTCCAAGTGCTAATATGAAAAGCATTAAAGTTGTTAGAATATATCTTGGTTCAAATGCTGGAAATGGATTGAATCCTGATAATGTCCCTTCTGTTGCAAATGAAGCTAGGTTTGATACAACAATTGCAACTACGTATAGTAAGAATCCAGCAAATATTCCGAACACTAGTAAATCATGTGGATCTGCTCTAAACTTTAATTTCATATTACTACTCCCTTTCGCTTATATTATAACATCTACTTTTGAAAACGTCATTATATTTTATTGATTACTAACAATTATTTTGAATTCATTATCTTTAAATTGGTATAGCATATCAATTGGTGTTTCTACACTATATCTACTACAAGATAGAATAAATTCATACCTGTTGTCTTCATTGACGTCTATTATAGCACTTATATATGGCTTACAGCCATTAAAACTTCTATTTTCTTCAATTGATTTATATATTTGGTATATTTTATTATCTTTTTCAGCAAAGACAATACTAAATATAGTACTTGGATTAGTATCTATTGGAAAGGCATTACTTATAAAGTATAGTCTTTCATCTACTCCATCATTATCATAATCTACATCTATATAATTACTAACAGTAAGTTCTTGATTAGTACTTAGATTATTTTCTTCAAGTACTTTATTTACTGTTGTAAAGTCTGTTATTTCTTGTTTAGTAAAATCTTTTACTTTCATTGTATAGTTTGCTTGATAAGCTATTAAATTACCGGTATAGTTATATGGCTTTCTATTCTTATCAAATAAATACCATTGTTCATCATAGACAATATCATATTTACCAACATTTTTATTGTCTATAATGATATTAAATTCTTCCCAATTTAAGGCATTTTTCTCAGAGGTAGAATTTGTTATATTAGTCCAACTATTCTCTTCTAATTGCCAAATTGAACTATCATTTACTATAATTGTTGTTTTTAATTTACTTTGTTTATAATTTTCTCTTCCATATAATAAAAAGAAAACTGCAAAGTAAACTACTATAATAATTAGAATCACAATATACCTTTTTTTCATTCTTTTCTCCTATCCAACTTTGAAATAACTAAGGCAACTTGTATTGGCCCAATTGTATCTTGCCCACATATTAGTTGAGCTACTTCCTGGGTCCATCATTACTATTTGGTTATTAGATATGTTATCTATTGCTACCCAGTGTTGTCCTGTATCACCTTTTACTTCAGCAACTACATAGTAACCTTGGTTTAGTAACTCTTGTAGTTTACTTAGTTTTTGTGATTGGCTCATCCAATGAACATTTATTTTGTTTACGTATTTAAATTGTGGCGCTACTCTTTGAACAGCTCCCCATACTAGGTTACCACCATTTACGAAACCACCATTTCTATTCATGGCTTCTACGAAACTACCAGGGTTAAAATCTCCTTGGACATTTGTTGGAACGCCTGATTTAGCTATTAGCATGGAAATTGAAGTTGCTAGACAACCGATTTGGTTTATTGTTTTACCTGAATTACCTAAGGTTATATTTACCCATGAACCTTCATATTGTTTCCAGTTTGCGTATGGGCCTGAAGCTCCTACGGCGCATGATGATGTTCCATTTATATTACAAGTATTTTCGACAATGCTTGATACTAAAGAATAATCTGATATTATTACTTGCTTATAATCCATACCAGATGAGACCATTTGTTTCCATCTATTTTGAATAGTACTTTGATAACCAATATTGGCAATGTAACCATTACTATCTACAGCCACTTGTCCCATTACAGAACTTACTGCTGAACGTAATGGTGAGTCTTGGGCAAGAGCTCTTTTTATTGTTACTGGTTTTGTTGTTGCTCCTGAATAGATTGTTGCTCCTGTTCTATCGGCATCTACGGCACTAACAGTAGTTGAACAGCCTTGATCTGGATCACAGTAAACTTGGTCTTCTGTACAGTTTCTTATTTGTAATATTGTTTGACCATTTTCACTTATTAATTTTGTTCCACCAGAATTATTCATGGCAGTTGGTCTACTTAAGGCAAATGAACGAGCTACAACAGCTTGAACTTTGTATACTTCAGTATTTTGTCCTTCACCCATTTCTCCGTAGACAACACCTAATATATATTTTTCTAAATCAATTAGTTGTTCACCAGCTATTGGTGTACCCCATCCTTGATTTCTACAATTCATTAATCGTACTTTTATATTACCAGCATTTAAGTTTTTAGCTACTGATGTATTACCTGTATTTATACCTTTGATAGTGTAGCTACAAGTTCCTTGTGCTGCGCAAGTGCTTGTATTATAACCACTAACAAGGTCGTTATAGTTTTCTATATAATCAACAACTTGCATTCCTAGATTTTTTCTTCTTTCAAATTCATAATCCGGAAAGTATTCTGCAAATATGGAATTAGCTAAGTTTGAAGCATAAGTATCGGCATCATCGCTATAACCATCAGCAACAGCTATACCTATAGCTTTTAATTTATCTGTAGTCATGCTTTCATAATTGATGCTAGCATCTTTTGAAGATAAAACACGATAAACAGCAACTATTTGTACTGCTGTTACGTTTTTACCAGACATTTGAAGACTTAATTTTACTTCATTTATTCTTTTATAAAATTCCTGAGCTTTTGGATCATTTGTTGAATAATTAAGATTTCCAGTTGATTCGCCAGAGGCTCCTGCAGCTCCAAAGGCTTCGTCAAACCCCCCCATTGTTACTGAGTATGCTGATAATATTAATAATAGAAAGCCAAATAATACAACTACCACTGGTAATAGAATCATCGCAACTTTTTTAAAGTTTATATTTCCAAAACCTTCTCCGCTAAAAGTACCTGGAGATTTTTCTTTTGAGTTATCCTTATTTCCTAGCAATGGTTTTTTAGGCGTTCCAGAACCAGCTTTTGCTCCGTCACCAGCTCCAGCAGCTCCTTGAGCACCAGAACTAGCTGTTGCTCCAGCACCAGTAGCTCCTGATGTACCTCCAGCACCATTTTTTATGGCAGCAGCTTTACCTATGGCATCACCAGCACCGGACTCATTTATTTTATTGGAAACATTTTGCATTGCTTTACCATTAGGCATTTTGTTCATTGCCTTGGTTGCAGCTTTACCTAATCCCTCACTAGCTTTTCCACCAGTTATTTTGTCTGCTGTCTTTACAGCACCTCCAATAGCAGCAGCTACTGGATGCCCACTGGCAATAGCTACGTCAGCGGCATTTCTAACGTTTTGGGCATTATTTTTATCAGCTCTTTCTTTTTCAGAAAGATTGCTACTATCACCATTTCTATTGGCTTTATACGCTGACATGCTATCACCACCTAACTACTTACTATAGTCCTCCTCCAGTACCGAAAGAGTCTAATTCTTCTTTTGTTACAGTTATATTTATTCTCATACGTCTGTTTCCACATACAAATAATGCTTCACCTTGAGAATAGCGTTTTATACTTTCTTTTTCACTATCATTTAAATCAATTAGTAATGATAAATCTTCTACTGCTTGTTTTTTCAAGCCCATTACTAAGTAATATGATGAGTTATCAAATATTGCTTTACCTTGTGTTATAACTGCAGGGTCTGAGAAGTCACTTGGTTGTTGAGTTATGATAATTGTTCCTGTGTTATATTTACGTGCACGACGTTGTACTTGAGCTAAGAAATCAGCACCTAGTGTATTTTTGTCGCCTAATAGGACGTGTGCTTCATCTACCATTAGTACTGTATCAACGTCATAGTCTAAGCATAAGCCCCATGCGTATTTTAAAACGTTAAAGAATAAAGCATTTTTAACTGTTGAATCACTATTCATTAATTCTTTTATATTAAATACCATGAAGTCACTATCTCTACTTATAGTTGTATGACCATCGAAATAGAACTTTAACTCTTTTGTGATTGGTCTTACTTTTAATTCAAGACGTTCCATTATTTCACGTTCTTGAGTTTGTTCAGTCATTGACATTAATCTACCTTTTATTGTTGCATATACATCACTAAAGGTTGGATAGTCAGCACTTGTAAAGTGTGAAAAATCAGTATTAAAGTCAATTCCAAAACGTTTATATGTATCTTGTACTACTTCACTAAACATTGTTAGGACATCTTCTTGAATTGATGGATCATAGTATTTCATAAAGGCTTTTAAGAATTGAAGTGTTCTTGTTAGGACTGTGTAACCTAGGCCTTGTTTTATTTCTTCTTCATCGGCATCGATTACTACTTCTAGTGGGTTAATTAAACCAAATTCTCCACCTTTACCAATATCTATTGTATCTCCACCATAAGTTTGAGTAATATCTCTAAATTCATCTTCTGGATCGATTATAACTATTTGACAACCATTACGGATGTGACCTCTTAGAAGAAGTTTAGCAGCAGTTGATTTACCTGAACCAGATGTACCTAAAACAATCATATTAGCGTTGTTACGGTTATTTTCTTTTCTTATTTTATATAAGAATTGGTTAAATAAAATTACTCCTCCAGAGAAATCTACACCCAGTAGTGTTGATAGTCCTGGATCTTTTATACTATCAAAAATAAATGGATACATAGCTGCTATTGTAACTGATGGAATTGGAGTACCAATTCTTTGTTCTACATCTTGAGATGGGAAAATAGGTAAAATTGATTTTAATACTTTTTCTTGTTCAAAACGTAGTGATACAGCACGTAATCCCATAGCATCTAAGTAGTTTTTAACATTTACTTTTTTTAATTCCAATCCTTCTTTTGTTGGAGAAGTAATCATAATATGCATTTGAAAGTCAAAGATGCGTGCTTGACTAGCTGCTAGCATGGAAATGAAATATTCCAAACTTTCAGCATCTTGACGATATCTTTCTTGAACTGTTAAATCTCTTTCATTACGATATTTTTCTCTTAAATCAGCCACTTGTTTATTTAACATTTTTGCCATTTGTTGAAATGGTACAGGAATGTGTTTTACAACTACTTTAATACCAGGCATATTTGTTAATGATGATAAGTAACCTGGTTGAATATATTTTGGGTAAGAAACTACTGTTAAAATTGTAGCGTAATTGTCGCTTATAGTAAAATCACTTGGATTAAAATGTAGTCCTTTTGGAGCTAACTGACTTCTTATTCCAATACTCATTATGACATCACCGTCCCAAACTCAGTATTCGTTCCCCCATTTAAGAAATTTTCTAAGATTATACGTAAATCAGAATTATTAACTTGAGCCGCATTAAGTCCACAACTAGCTAAACCGTTTATCATAGTTCTTACACGTTTTTGTAATAAATCAACATTTTTATCTTTAAATAAAATATAGTATTCTGTATCAACAACATTATTGTTAATAAACATATTTCCTTTATTTATGTCTTGTAATATTAATTTTCTAATAGCTGGATTACTAGCTTCATTATATAGTAATTGTAATTGAGCCATGTAAACTGAGATGTCTACTGGTCTGTCAGCAACTACTAGCCAGAACTCAAAATCTAACATATTGTAGAAGTTTTTTAAACTTATCAAAACATTATCTTGTGCTTGCGGATCAAGAATAAAAATATTTCTTGGAGTAATTTTTACTCCTGTTACTTTCTGATTATTTGTAGTTATTATAAAACCATTTTGAATACCTCTTACTGGTAACCAATCTTCTGTATAACCAGATGTTACTTTTTTAGCCATTCTTTATAGCACCAACCTTTCCAACGATATGTTTGTCTTGATGTTAAATAATCATATACCTCAATAATTATGTTTAAAACATTATGATAATATGGTACAGGTGCAACTAGCATTGCGCATATAACGCCAGGGGATAATGCTAGTATTGTACCTATTGTTGAAGTGATTGGTATTAAAGCTAGTATCAATACTGTTGTAAAGACACCAGCTATTAATAATATCAAGTCACTTGTTCTAAACATACCTAAAATCAATTGACCTTTTTTTGTATTAGCAGGTATTAAATAATCATTCACTTATATCACACTCCTTTTTATTAATTATGTGTTGTCACATCAAGCCCGGCTTGACGGTTATCTGGTATACTATCTGGACCATTATTATACCTTGTATTATGTCTATCGGCTCTATATTGGTTTCTTCTAGTTGTGTGTCCAAGAGGGTTCATTCTTTTGTTATCGCGCCAACTGCGTGATTGACCATGTCTACTAATTTCTGCATCAATCTTTTTATCCTTGGATTGTAAAGTACCAGAAATTGTTCTTTGTTGGCCAAGTGCAAGTGACATTTCTTGAGCATTAGTAACATCATGTATTCCATTTTTATCCCTAAATTTGTAGTGACTTGTAGTTCCGTCCTCATTCAAGTATGTAAATCTGCCAGCTTTTGCATCGTCTGCCATTCGATCTGTGAAAGCGGCTGCTGCTAAAGCTGCACTATGGACTTTATCAGCATTGTCCGGTGTAATTCCTTCTTCGGCTAACATACGTCTGCCACGTCTCATCTGGTTATATGTCATTTTGTCATCTCCAGTAATCATTTGTGCTGCTAAATCTCTTCCAGAATTATAAGCCATTCCTAAACCTGGTGCGGCTTTTCCACTGTTTATTGCATTAATATTATTATCAATAGAATTTCTTCCTGCACTTACCATATCGCTGAATGTACCACCAGCTCTTATAGCTCCTGCACCTGATAGTATAGCAGATAGTCCAATATTACTCATTGTTCCTTGTAATCCTAAAGCTTCTGTTAAAAATCTAGGTGCTTGTCTTGCAAATAATAACAATCCTATTACTACGAATACAAATGCTAAGGCACCTGGTAATCCTGTACCAAGTTTTATTCTCACTCCGCCTGGTGATATCATTTGTTGGATTAATGCTAATACGAAATACAATACTGCTAATCTAATAAACAAATCTAAATATGTTGTAGTTAATGATTTTACCCAAAGACTAAACGAATCAGCACCTTTACTTTCCTTTGCTGAAATGTTCATGTGACTTATTATTGGAATTGGAGCTATTAATCTTAATACTGCTAATTTAATTGCTCGAATTGCAATATCAACTGTAAATCCTATTAGAATTATTGAAATTATGTAAGCACATATTCCACCAATTGGACTATATGCAAAAACATATTGTGCACCACCAAATACCTTTTTTAGAGTTGATGATAGATTACCTCCATTTTGAGCACTACATTCTAAGTTTACTAGTGAAAGAATTTCTTGTGTATTACCATTATTATACTTATCTTCAACATCGCTGTCAGTAGTACAAACTCGATTTGAAATTACATCCTCATATTCTCCGCCATCTGGTGGAGAGTCTAAGGTTCCAGACTTCAAGTTGTACCTTATAAAACTCTGGGCAATACTCTTTGCAAATTGTGAGCCAGCCTCTGCAACACTATTGTTCTTGGCGTCACTATCTTCCAAAGTCCCTAGAATTAATTTTCCTAAAGTATTATTTGTTAATATTCTATCTTGTAATGAATACAACGCTCCAAAAATAATACCATTGTTTTTTAATTGTTCCTCCCATTTGTTAGCAGGATTTGGAATATTGATTGGGGTTATTAAAGCTAAAATAACAAGCGATGTGATTATTCTAGTTATTATTTTTCCAGCACCTTGTTTTTTATCGGTGATCCTTGTTGGATCTACAATTCCCTCTAATATTGTTACAGCAAATTTAAAGAGCATAAAAATACCAATTACCATTTGGCATCTATAATATATTGTTCTTACCGTTACATTACTAAATAATTCAACGGTTGCGACATTAAAAAACACTTGATATACTACGTTTAAAATTAGGAATGCTGGTCTATCTATAGCAGTTACCAACACTGTTCTTATTAAATCCGATATTGTTGTAGCCGGCATTAAATCTACCATTTATTATCACCTCTTACATTTATTCTATTGAAATATACATATTTCATTTGATGTTATTCCGAAGACATTTAAAATTACACTTATTAATGTTGGTAAAACAAAAAGTGCTGCTGCCAATATTAAACGTGTTATTAAGTTTTTCTGAGCTTTAGCTAGGCTCTCATCATCGGATGTTAATATAGCCTTTACAAACTCTATACTACTTAATATCAATACCAAGAATGGTCCAATTATTTTTAAGTAATTTAATATTTCATTTACAAGCCAAGCTACTGAATTTTCATCATTTACATTTCCAAGTATGGCATTATCTCCATCACATGTAAAATCACCATTTTCGAAACCTGAACCTGCACCTATTTGCACGTAATTACTCACTTTTATATTAGTTGTTGTTAAACTTTTTGCTGATACACTAAAAGAACTAAGCATTATTAGTCCTATTATTAATAAGAAACAAAAAGTAGTTCCTTTTTTCATATAGATCACTCCAAATACATTATAACACAATAAATATACCATAACAAAAAAAAAATAGCAATTATTTGCTATTCATTTATTTATTTACTACATATGCATTGTTCCAGCAAGAAGCCCAACTAGTAGTATCTTCATCGCCTACACCGATTGCTACCACATTCATTATTAACGAAACTATTTGTGGTACTAAAAATACTAATACGGCATAAATAACTCTTTTAATTAATCTACTTTGAGCTGCTTTAACTTCTTTTTCATCACTAGCAATAACTGCCTTACCTAAATCAAAAACACCAAATAAAAGTAGACCAATTGGAATTAATATACATATATATTTTAAAACTCCATCTCTTATTATTTTGATTACTGGTTCTAGTCCGTCACATGCACCGCCGACTTGACCTACATTTTTCATAGTACCTAACATAATACCTCTCCTTTGCTATAAATATAATATCTTATTAACCGTTATTTGTCAATCTTATCTTCTAAATAATCCAAAAACACGTCCTGAATTACTTGAACTAGACATCGATGATATTAAACCGATTCTACCTAAGAAATCATTTATAGCTCCATTTCTTTGTCTTTCATCTAATGGTGGCATATTATAAAATACTTTTATATTTGATTCTAA
>ERZ1034687.1425-NODE-1425-length-12449-cov-4.578264_pt1 | contig 12449 bp, 20 predicted proteins | sample MGYA00520704_ERZ1034687 | MGnify/ENA primary metagenome ERZ1034687 (study PRJEB33766, sample SAMN09781762) | gut metagenome | biome: gut microbiome | host: Homo sapiens | place: Madagascar | study: EMG produced TPA metagenomics assembly of the PRJNA485056 data...
CTTGTCCAGCAGGAGCAGCGCAACCTCCCGCATCTGCGGATGCGCCGCCGGGTCACAGCGGAGATTCAGGAAATGCCGCCACTCGCGGATATTCGCGGTCATCACCAGTTCGGTTTTCAGGCTGTTCGGCAGCACAGCGCGGGCCTCCTGCGGCGTTGCGCCGTATTTCAACAGCCCCAGATAGTGATTCTCGGCAAGGGTCATGGCGGACTTCCACAGAACCATCTGATCGGAATGTTCATCCCAGAAGCACGGCTTGATGAACGTCAGCTCACCATCAAACTTGTCCTTACTGTAATTGCAGTAGCGGGTGGATTCCTGACAGAACGATGCCATCCGATGCCGGACGATCTCATGCGATACACCGCGGTCACAGATAAACTTGACCGTGAAAGAGCAGTGTTCCAATACCGCCTCATGCCCCCGGCGGATGATGCCCCGGACAAATGCATCTGCGCTGGTATCGGTGATCTTGTCCTCCGACTTGTAGCAGACACGCCCGCACTGTTCCAGCCGCTGCAAAATCACGGCCCCATTGATAGGCGTGATAAACTCCACATCTGCGTTAATGACCTTCATGGTTTGCATCCTCCTGTTTTGCGTTGTCCAGTTCCATCACCGTCATAATGGCATAGTTTGCAAGGTCGATCAGGGTATCCCGGATACTCTCATCACTAACCATCTGCGTGTTGGAACGGGAAAGATTCTTGAACCGGGCCAGCTTATCGCCCAGCCGGATACGGGCCATCGCCATACCCTCATCCAAAAAAGACGTATGGAACACATCGCCATAGTCCGCATTCTTGCGGGCAAACAGCGCATTCAGTTCGTTACACACGGCGGCGTGTTGCCGCACTTTTTCATTCAGACTTGCCATCTTCTTTTTCCTTTTTCTCTGCATAACTGCAAAAGTCAAGTGTGTTGACATACCGATGATTGCAGGGGCTGAACCGGTTCTCGCACAGCATCGTTCCCGGATGACCGTATCGCTTGGTCTGCGCGGATGCCTCTGCGCTATACTTGCACTGACCGCACCGGGTAACAATGGGTGCATCATAGAACCATTTGACGGTATCCCCGATGATGCTGATAGCCCGGTCATCCCAGTATTCGCTGGCGGCAACCTTGCGCGGGTTTGTGCCCCATGCCTTAATCCAGTCCGGGAGGCTCTGGTTCACCGCGTCAAAGTGTAGCCCCCAACTCTCACACGCCGCAACTGCGGCAGACAGGTAAACGCCCTCCCGACACGTCCAGAGGATCAGCCCCGCACCAGCTTTCTGCTGCTTGAGGGCTTCATTGATGAGCGCCCATTTCGGCTCTCCGATGTTCGGGTATGCGTTGGTACAGATAGTACCGTCAAAGTCTATTGCGATTGCTCTACGCATGGCTGATCTCCTTTCTGGGCTTAGGGGCTATCGCCCAATGGGTAACGCGGGCTTTGATCGCATTGCCCCGGTCATCAATCCAGCCCGTTACAGGGTACTTTCTACGGGCCAGATCACGCACATCCCGGTGATACGATCCCAAACCGATAAAGCTATCCACGCAGCCCTTGAAATAGTCGAACTCCTGAATGGTAAGCAATAGCAGATCGGATGCCTCACATTTCAGGGATACATCATACACGGGCGGATAGCCCTCTTTTTTGACAGAATGCCATACCAGCAGCGTTTTGATAGCGGTATCCGTCAGTTCAGATTGCGAAGCATCTATCATATAAATATCTTCTCCTTTGCGGGTTCTGGAGCATCCGTCCAATGGCTCACACGCAAATCGGATGTCATACGTTCCTTAGTTGCGCAGAGCCAGCCCGATACAGAACTGTAATAACCAAAGTCAACAACGGACTCCCAGCTACCGATAACGGATCTATACCAAATCGTGAGCAGCAGCCGATTGGAGAGGGTCTGTTCATTTCTTGGCAGGGGTGGCAATCCATCAATCAGGACTGATTTCCAGTCGGTAGCCGGACACGCCGCCGCGCCATTCACCATCGACCGTACCCGGAGAATCGCGTCGTTGAATCCGTCTGTGTAGGTCTTGTCGTGAACGCCGCACTTTTTACGCTCCAGCCGCCGCATAAGATCAGAGCGGCTGATCAGGTCAGTGTTCATCATTACAGCACCCCCGAAACCTTTTTATACTCGATCCGTTTTCCGTTCTTGAATTTGATCTGTACGCGCTCAGGGTATTCGCAGTAAGGGAGAAATTTACAGGATGCAACGGATTCCGGTAAAGAATGGCTACCCTCGCATTCGGTAGCCTTGTCCGGGTCATTATAGTCTGTGTGACAGACCTCGCAAGTGTATAGGGTTTTCTGCTTCATCCCTGTACCTCCCGCGCTGCGCCGTCCTCGTAGAGGACTTCCATGCCGTAGGCGACAGCGGCATCATGCTCCATACGACAGCCACGGGTCTGCTCCCAGCCCTTGCAGAAGTAAACCGTGGTGCATTCCGACATGGCCTCCAGCGACTTGGCAAGGAAACACAGCGGGCGGTTCTTTACGCCGCGCTGATCCATCGCATCATCGCTGAACCATTCATCGGTAAACAGGGTGTTGACTACATCAAAACCCATATCATCCAGAACATCCAGAGCGCGGTCACGGGCTTCGTTGATCTCGCTGTCGGTCTTGCCGTTCATCGGCTGAGAAATCATCGCTTTCTTCTTCATAAGATTACCTCCATAATTCCAATAGCGGGCTGCTTGCTCTGCCGTATCGAACAAAACGCCGCCCATAACCTCAGCTTCGCCACAGGTGCAAAGGACGCATTCGCCCCAGCCTTTATGATGCAGGCCATAGGACAAACCGCTCCACGGATCGCTTTCGTACTCGCATCCGGGAACGCCTTTATAGTTGCCCTCATTGTCATGCACACCGACAAATACGGCGCGCTTATGACAGAACGGGCAATCCCTCAATTCTACGCTCATCCCTGTACCACCTTTCCATTGTCATCCCGATAAAACGTCTTGATCTGCTGGTTCTTGAAATCCATGATCTTGAACAGGTTTACCCCGTCATTGTTTTCGGCGATGTACCACTGCACATAAGCCGTTGCCTCATCCAGACTGGGCAGGCCAGTGACAAAGCTAACGCGGCTCTGGTACTCGCGCAGAACCGGGTCACAGCGTTCCTTCCACAGCTCCACCGTGTACTCGCCGGGGATGGTGATACCGGGCAGGAACACAATGAACACGTCCAGTGGGTACTTTTCAAAGGTTTCCAGAATAATCTTGTACACCTCATCCCAGCAGCCGCCAGCGATACCGCAGCCCATAAAGCCGGGCATCGCCACAGTGTAGCCGTGCTGCTTTGCAAACTTCTTAACCTCGTGCAGACAACGGCGTAGCTTGCGATAATCGGTCAGGCTGTCAAACTTGTCCGGCTCTGCCATCTGGGAGAACAGGTTCGCCACAAACGGCTTGCCGTGATGGGTCAGCATCTGAACGCTGCCCAGCAATCCGCCGCGCATCTCACGGCACAGGGAGCAGTATTCCTTCCTATCCTGCTGATCCAGCAGCTGGTTCCAGATGGACGCGGCCACGCCGCCGCCCATCATGCCGAAAAAGTTAGTCTGGTGACAGATGATGTCTGCCCCGCAGTTGAGCAGATCGCCCTTAATGATTTTTACAGCCATAGGTAAAACCCCTTTCAAAATAAGCCCGCAAAAGCGGATACCTTTGCGGGCTGTATACTTATTTCAGCCAGTCGTTTTCAAGCGTACAGAAGCCGAACACAGCCGCCACTGTGAGGATGATCCAGACTATCCAGAAGATGACCGCCCAGCAATCTGCGCCAGACATCAGGAGTTCCCGCGTCTGGTCAATGTCAGTGCCATCGTGGAACGCGGCATCCTGAATCGTGTGCCCGGTGAGCGTGGCATACATCGTGCCCGTGTACTCCACAGGCCGGATATAGTATTCAAAGCGAACGCTGCTACCCCTGTATTTTGTGGTCAGATATTCGCTACTAGGCATATCTATTTGCCCGTAGTCAAAATCCTTGCCCAGAAAATGCACAGTCTGAGAATGCCATGTGTCGGAACCGGCATAATCCCATGAATAATAGATTTCCGTGGTAGTATAGGTGTGACCCTTGCCATCGGTATGCACTACCGTGCGGGTGTGCATATTGTAGTGCTGTTCCTCGCGGTAAATGTACATATACGGCCCGCCGATCCGATCCTCTGATACCGTGTCCACGGCGGACAATGTGCCGTAGCAGAAAGCCCGTCCGACATCCGTCCGCAGCCCGTAGGCAAACCGATCCTCAGAAGAAATATCAATCGCGGTGGTATACTCCTGCTTGCGCTCCATTGCCCTCTGCTTGATGCCGCCAGAAATGACCGTGCCCAGAATCAGCATCGCCAGCACAATAACAGCACTTGCCAGAATCTCTCGGAACGTGATCTCGATTCCGTTAATCTCCAAAGAGGTTTCCGACAGACGGAGCATCCTCCGATACGTTGAACGATAAGAGCGCATAGCTTTGTACCTCATACCCGGTCAGGCTCAAAAACGTGCTATTGGGAAAACGGCGAACATACTGCCGATAACTCTTGACAGTACGGTTATAGTCAGAGCGGTAATTCGCAATCAGATTTTCAGTGACTGCCAGCTCGTTCATCAGTTCCCGATAGTTGTCAGCGGATTGCAGTTCCGGGTAAGCCTCTGCCACGGCTGCAATCTGGGTGGTAATCTCAGGCACGGCGGCATCGGAACTGCTGCCACGCGCCGCGATAACGGCCATAAGAGTATCGTATTCGTGCTTGTCGTATGCCTTGACCGTTTCAACCAGATTCGGGATGAGGTCTGAGCGGCGTTTCTCCTGCACCTGAATATCAGACTGAGCAGCGGCTACCTGTTCCTCGTAGGAAATGGCTGTATTCTTTACACCCTGCACAATGAACAGACCCGCGCCAAAGGTCAGAACCACGATCAGGGCCACGGTGACGATCACTTTCCAAAATGTATCTCTCATGCACTGATCCTCCGCTCACTTGTCCTGTGTAGGCGATTCCACGAATTGCGCCGACAGACGCAATTTGAGATGCCGGGGATCGAAAATACAAGCTGGGGCCACGCCGCCATAGCCGTTGTTCGCAGTGAAGTCGTTCAGAGAACCGTCAAAGCTGACACCGCGTACAATGTGCGCGACACCAGTGCTAACCGCAGTCCACGGGGTACACGTCCAAATCCAACTATCATACTTGGGCATCACATCACGGTACTTGCGACATTCGTCACAAGTCAACAGGAAAACCATCTCATCCAGCGTACCATACATCTTATCGCCGTTATCGGCTACCAGATCGACAGTGTGCGGCAGCAGATTGTCCACGCCGATCTTCTGCTTCAACTCGTACAAATCATTGCGGAGACTAGAGCTGCACCAGTTGTTGCAGCCGTCAAAGCACCTCTGATTAAACTGCGCATTGCGCTTCCAGATGTCAGCGGTGATAGCGAGAACGCCACCCTCATCAGTGTCCGGGTCGAGGACTACCCACTCCAGCCCCTTAAAGTTGAAGTGGTCGCCCGCGTGAAGATTCTGAATGCTTTCGTAGTCCATGGTAAAACCTCCAAATTAAATTATTTCTGCATGAGCTTGTCCAGCAGCTCATGGAGCAGCTTAGAGTAGGTAGCGGATTCAGCTTTAACAGTGGCAAAATCCTTTTTCAGGGATTCCAATTCTTCCTGTGTGTCTTTCAGAAAATCCTTAGCCAGATCACGGTCAGCGGACAGAACTTCCATCTTTTCTGCATACTCATCGCTTTCCTGCTTGTACTGCTCTGCCTGCGCCTTTGTTTCGCTCAATTCCTTCTCCAGAGCGTTGATACGGGTCTTGTCGTTGTTTTCCACCTTGTCCACGGGCTTTTCCACGACAGGAGCATCCGGGATGGCGGGAACGTCTGCCGCAGCCGTGCCCAGATTGTAGATGGACACCATAGCGCGGCGAACCTTAATCATATCTTCCGGCGGCAGCGTACCAATCAAGCCCATCAGGTTTGCGTTCTGGGCATAGCCCATCTTGGACGGGTCAACGTACATCATGCGATTGTTCACCCGGATGTTCTGGCTGTTGATGAGCCGGGGCTGGTCGTAGACGCGGGTAGTGCTGACGGTATCATCCTGAGATGCTGCCAGCACCAGCACGGTGAAGGTGTTGCCGTTGGCCGAGGTGGTTTCATACACCTGACCGGGGAGGGGATTCTTTACGGGAGCAATAAGCATAGTAGACTTCCTTTCTATATTTTGAATGGCCTTGTAAGCCGTCCAATCAGTGTAATACTCGCTGTTCTTGTACGGCGGCATCATTCCAGAAACACTTTATTCAGCCAGCGGTTGACATCGTTTAGCAGCCGATCCAGCGGATAGGTGCGCTGAAACGGACTATAATAGTACAGTGCGCACAGCGACAGAAACAGTAGAACCAGAAACAGCATCGTGTCCGGGAACTGTGCCAGACACCGGGCATGATATTCCGGCATCCACAAGCACATGAGACGGTAGAACAGCATGGATCATCTTCCTTTCAGCTAAATTATTTTGACTACGCTGCCATTATAGCTAAATCAATTTGACTTGTCAACAGTTTCAGTCAAATTATTTTGACTTTTTCCTTTCACGCCGCTTTTTGTAACCTCGCGCCCGCGCGCGTATAGGCATATCAAATTAGGCGTATTAGGTAGATCACATATCGCCTAAAACCTAATTTTTTAATCTTTTATAAAAAGGGTGTTACAATGTTACAAAATCCGTATAGGCGCATCGCTGCTGCATTTTTCTGTGTAACACATCCCGAAACACTCATGTTTCACGTTTCGGTCGAAAGTAACAAGGGCGTTTCATGTTACAGGGATGTTACATCATTTGTTACACAGAAAAAGTCCCCGGCGGGCTGGTTAGGCTCACCGGGGGCAGATGCTCAGTTCTTCTTTGCGTCCTTGATGGCGTTCAGGGTGGATTCGATGCCGTTAGACAGGAACGTGTCAACATCACCGTAGGTCTTGGAGATGTAACTGACCGCCCCGGAGGACAGGGATGCACGGGCCACCTCGATGGCCTTGCGGTTTGCAATCTTTTCCTCTGCCTCGCCGAATGCGTTCTGCGCTTTCAGCTTCTTCGTGTAGGTCTGCGCCACCGTCCGAACCGCTTTGATGATGGCATCCTCGATCTCACGGATATACTTCTGGGTGGTGGTATCGTTGGTTTTGCCAACGAAATAATCCGCGATGCTGTGCAGCGCGGTACACGCAAACAGACCCACGACAGGCACAAAGGCCAGACAAACGTCCTTAAAGAAAGTAGTCCAATCCATAATTAACCCTCCTTAGAGTTACCAGCGGCAGAATCTCCCTTTTCCTCAGCGGCGCGCTTGACGAAATCGACCAGCGGGATGAGGAACGGCGGGATTTTCACGCCGATGTCAGACAGATTTTCGATGATGCTGATGATCTCGTTGCACATCAACCATACGCAGACCACGCAGGCCACGACCACGCTGCCGTTCAGGTTCCAGCCCACGCCGGAAGAAAGATAAGTAATCAGCTGATCCATGATCCAGCCCACCAGCACCAGCAGCCACTGCATAACCTTTTTGAGAATGCCCAGAAAGGAACGGTAGCTACTGCGCCGGATAGAGCGGTACGGCGCAGCGGTGACACCCGTTGCATAGTCGATGATGTTGCACAACACCAGCAGATAAAACGGGATAGCCAGATCGCCCAGATACCCCGTAACGGCCCCGACCAAAGCGCACAGAATCGCTTTGGTCTTGTAAAAGTTCTCCTCCATCATACCCTCCTTACAGGTACTTATCCGCCCCGGAAATCGCTTTCCAGCTGGCGGGGCCACAAATTCCATCCACGGTCAGCCCATGCGCCGCCTGAGCTTTCCGCAGGGCGTTTTCCGTACCGATACCAAAGTTACCATCCACAGTGATGCCCAGCAGCCGCTGGAGCAGCTGAGTTGCCGATTTGTTGACATCACCCGTGCAGCCCTTTTTGATCGTGGGCAGAATGAAAGAACGGTAACTCGTATAAACGTATTTGCCCTTAGCGGTGCAGAGCCATGTTGCCTTGCCCTTGCGGGTATCGGTATGGACAAAGGCGGAATCGCCATACCAGTAGATGCCCACGGCTCCGAAATATCGTGTAGCCACGATGCCCAGTGCTACCGGGTTGATGCTACGATCCTGCATCCGCCAGTCAGCAGCAACACCATACAGATGTTTGCTTGCCTTGCCGCCGCCAACGCACTTGTTGTGCTTGATGCAGCGGTATCCGCTGGTAATCTTGATCTTGCCGCCCAGTTTATCGCGGATGGTCTGGAGCCGCTTGATGAGGTCATCATCAATCAGCTGGGCATTGCATCCACAGGTAGGCGGGCACTGGAACTCAGACAGCCCAAAATTGGCAGTAATCATGCGGGGGTCATTCCGCGCAAAATTGATAATTGCCATATGTACGTCCTTTCTCGGGTTACTTCAGCTCGGCCTTGATGGCTTCGAGGTCGTCCGTGGTCAGCGCCGGATAGTCAGCCGCGATGTCCTCAAAGGCTTCACCAGCAGTCAGCCGGATGCGGAATGCACGCACCATAATGCGCAGTTTCAGGTTGTTCAGAGTTTTCATATTAGTTCCCTCCAATCAAATCAGCCATCATTAAGATGATATCGTTGTTCGCGGTCTCCAGCGCGGCCACGCGGTCCGGCAGCTGCGCCATCTGCTCGGCTTGCTTGCGGGCCTCCTCCTGCGCCGCCAGCTCCTCCGCAGTGTAGCGGATGTACCGCCGGACGGGCAGCTGCTCGGTCCATGCAGGTGCTGCCGGGACGGCGGCACGGTCGATGACCTTGCGCACGTCTTTGCCGCCGTTGGGGTACTCTGCCACCGTCTCGTAGTGGCTCAACTCCTCCACGGCGGCCTGCGCCGGGTGCTCCACGGTTTCGGTGTCGTCCACCAGATGACCCGCCGTCAGGTCGGGGCTGGTGATGACCGCCCCGGTCTCGTCAAGGATCTTCATGTCTCAAAACCTCCTTTCTCACGCCACCCGCCGCCAGATGTGCACATAGTAGGCGGGCGGCTGGACGGTATCAGATGCACCGTATACCGCATTGGATGCAGATGCATCAAAGTAAAGATCATAGTTCTCACCGGCATGGCGAGAGTGCCCGGTATACGCATTGCTTTTTTTGACACCACGAAATGCACCCGCACAAATCAGATATCCCTCCGTGCGGAACGGGCCCTGGTCAGTAACGCCCTCGACCATGCTGCCGGTGATGTTGGGCAGACCCGCTTCGGCGGTGGTGGCGGCTGCGTGGGCACCGGACGCACCCATCAGCACGCGGTTTTCGGCGATCTGCTCCCATGTGCCGCCAAACAGGACGGCGGGGCTGGCGGCATCGGTGCTCTGGTAGATGCTTCCCACGGGGTAGGCTGCCAAAGCACTGTCCGCAGAAAGCGTGCCGTCTGCCGCCACGCTCAGACCGCCGCCCACCTTAACGCCACCGAGGATGGTTGCTGTAGCAGGAGTCAGCTTGAGGTTTTCCAGTGCTTCGCCTACTGCTTTCGCATCGGCGGGAGCACCATCCATGCTAAGGGTTTTATCGGTGCTCACGGCGGCTGCAGCACGATCCGCTTCACTTTTTGCCCGGTCAGCCTCTCGCGAGGTCTGTTTATACAGGTCGCGAATGGTGGTAACACTGCTTGCCGCGTTTTCTTTGCTTTCCGCTGCACTCTCAGCATTGGTCTTTGCCTGAGCGGCGAGTTGACGAGTTTGCTCCAGCGCGTTCTGTGCGTCTTCAACAGCCTGATGTGCGTCACCCTGAATTGCCAGTTCGAGTGTTTTAACGGTAACGTTATACGTTTCTCGGCTATTGGCGTCCTCAGCTGCAGGCGCAATAAGTAGCAAGTCATCGTCATACGCGGTATCAACGGTAGCAAAATCCTGAATTCGTCGTTCAACCATTTAATCACCCCCCTTTGATTTCGTTGACAATGGTTAAAATTTGAGCAACTGTGCTTTGGATATCAGCAAGTAACTGCTGAATCTGTGGCAAAGTCACCCCTTCGGCCCCCGTTAGGACGTCGATTTTGTCCGATAGATCGTCCACCTGATCGAGCTTGACGGCCCTCGTGATGCGATAAGCCTCTGCGGAGTCGTCATAGTAGATACAGTCGTCCATAGCCCCAGTATCCGCATTACGAGCACGCATAGCAAAACACTGATCCGAGTATTGCACTTCTGCGCGATTGACCTTTTCAGAGCGTGCCAAAGACTGGCTGGATACCGTACTCGACTTTGTGACGAGTAGGCCCTCGGAGTCGGAAAGCTGCACGCCATTGTAGGTTGCGTTGGCTTCCAAGAACTCCTTGTCCCGATTCTTGTCTCGTCCAGTCAGATAAGGATATTGACGTGTAGCCTCGGCATTTGTTGGAGCACTAACCGTGACCGAGTAACCAACACCCAGCGTAATGTCCATGGCATACGCGGTGCTATCGACATCACTCGAAATCGTAATCCGATCCCCGAGCTCAATTGCAGGATCGGCTAAGGCATCTGTTGCGGTGAATGGGCTGTAAGTAAGCCCTTCCAAATCCCCGAACAGGTCTGTACAGATTTTTTGGCAAGAGTAGGGATTCCCCAAAATCTTAACCACATACCCGCTGTCATCTCCGCACGCGAAAGTATTTCCCGAGTCGTCCTGCATTTGGACGCCGGAGACTACAATCGTTTTTCCGGTAGTCAGCTTGCCCCTAACAACGGAGATATGATATCCTCCGGTTGAGGCTTTGATGGTTCCCGTCAAATCGTATACCACATTGTAGCCGTCTGCGGTGGTAATTGGATTGAAGTCATGATCTACGACCGGATACGTCTGGCCGATCAGGGATGTCATGCCCGTACTTTCCGATTTGGGAGGCGCAACAGGAATCAATCTCAGCATTCCAGCTTCGGTGATTGTCCAGTTGCCACCATTACACCCGCCGATCCAGCCCAGAACCTGCTGCATCGTGTAGCCTTTAGGGAATGGAATCATGTAATCGACCCCGTGCTTGACGCAAGTTCTCGGATCAATGGGAACTCCAATCCGATATGCAATTTCTTGCACAACGGCTTCCATGGTTTTGGGCCAATCATCCGAGTTATCCGTGTCGTCAACCATGGGTTGCGATGTTTTGAGCATTGCGTCGTAGCACGTCATCTCGTACAGATTCTCGTTTTTTACGCCGTTATCGACCCAATACTCCCCGAAGGGCAGGACTTCGGTATGCGTCGTATTGTCTAAATCCGTGAGTCTTCCGATGATGCGCACAGCGGCGGATTCGGGAATGCTTTCGCCTTCTTCCAGCAGCACAGTCAATCTCAGGGATGCAGAGTTGCAGTTGCCAACACTGAGGGGTTCTGTGGCAAGGCTACGACTGATTTCCGGGGCGGAAATTCGGAAATACTCTTTCCCGTTAATGACCGCGCGAGCATCCATATTGAAACGGTTGCTCGCGGCCAGTTTTACCCATTTTTGAGTCCGATGTTGCATTGATAATCGTCCTCCCCCTTACTGCTCCGTGATGTTAAACGCCATACCGACATAGTACGTTTTACCCGTCGATTTATCGTATTTCTGCGCACCAAAGGGCCGGTTTGCGCAGTAATACGTTTTCGTCAGATTGCGGTTAGAATCGGGATCGAGAAGCGTCGCTTTGAAAAAGGTCTGTTTTAAGTCCTTTGACAGCAGCTGTGCAACGTCTTCGGGTAAATCGAGCATTTTAACGCTCCACTTATTTTTTGATCCGATCCGATTCCGAATCATGACTGCATCAAGGGTATTTCGCCCAGACTTTTCTGAATCAACATCACTGTCGGTAAGGGAAAGCCCATCCGAGGCGATCCACTTGGTGTAATCGTGATCTCCGATTTTGAAAATCGGTTTCATGTGTTTCGCCTCCTTATACTTCCGTTGGCGTCAGTAGCGGTGATGCCCCAAACATGCGAGTTTTCCGGTTGATATACTCGACCGTATGCTGGGCAAGACTATCAGCATTGAGATTCACTTCTACACCGCCGTACTGTTCAACAGCCGCACAAATACTGAGAGTTGCACTCCCAATCGCCTGCACGATCAGCCGTGCAATGTCGTCATTCGCAGTGCGAATTTCAGAAATTGCGTCGGCATTTATTACAGAACTACTGGATTTTGCAGCAATATCATACGGCATTACGGTACCCGTTGCCGCCGTAGGGGTGACAAACGTCACCCGGTCAGCGATAGCGTTCAAGCGGTCAATCAACGTAGTAAAGCTGTTTTCCACGGATGCAGAGAAGTTGGACAGCATACCGTCCAGCTTGTCAGAAACCACGGAGCCAGTGTAATCCAGCGTAGGAGTTTCAGAGCCGATAGTGCTGGTATCAGCCTGTTCCAGCGTGGACTGGGCTGCGTTTACCACTTT
>ERZ1034687.1427-NODE-1427-length-12441-cov-5.195140_pt1 | contig 12441 bp, 7 predicted proteins | sample MGYA00520704_ERZ1034687 | MGnify/ENA primary metagenome ERZ1034687 (study PRJEB33766, sample SAMN09781762) | gut metagenome | biome: gut microbiome | host: Homo sapiens | place: Madagascar | study: EMG produced TPA metagenomics assembly of the PRJNA485056 data...
GCGATATTTCGCGGGAGTTGCTCCGTACTTTTTTTTGAAGGCGTTTATAAAATAAGAAACGCTTTCAAGTCCTATGGCGTGGCAGCACTCTTCCATAGAACAAGCCGACGTCTGCAATAAAAACGCCGCGTGGTTAAGCCTTAAAGACAAAATATAATCGGTCAGGGTAACGCCGAATTCCTGCTTGAATTTTTTAGAAAGGTATATCCTATTATAACCGAGTTCGGAATAGACGAATTCTATTGCCTGCGGGTCTATATAATGATTGTTTATCGACAGCAGGCACTTATTTCTGAAATCGAGCAAACTGCCGCCGCCCTGCGTTTCCATGCAGATACCGCCGAGCAGTTGTACGACTAAAACTTTTTCGTAGTTCTTTCGGCTGATATCCGAGTTTGCGTCGGACAGGAACATAGCGAAACACCGTTCGTGAAAGGCAACGTCTTCGTCGGACAGTTTGAAATGCACTATTTTACGCTCCACGATATCGTCGTATAGATTTTCGTCGATAAAATCGCAAGCGGTTTTGAGTAAAACGGGGCGAATAAGCACGTCGCGGCGTTCGCAGCGGCTTTTTTCGCGTATGAAACGGTGCGGAACGCCGGGGCTTATCAGGTAAGCGTCGCCGACCGAAAGTCTCTCGGTCATATTCGACGCAAGATGACCGATCGAACCCGACTTGATATAGAACAACTCGAAAAACGAGTGGTCGTGCAGGACCTCGTTACTTTCGTCGTTCAGTTGAGTCGAAAGGTTTAACGTTGCGGGTAACAGATGATAAGTTTCCATAAGTTAATTTACGACAATTTTTTATTTTTGTATAGTAATTATAAGATACAAAGCAAAAATTGTCAATATTTTTCGGTAAAAAAGTTTATACAGAGCAATTTTATGTTTTTTGAAAGTGTTGAATAACGACAAAAACTATGCTACAATAACTATTGCCAAGACGAGTTCGGGGTTGAAATCGTTCAAGGCAACAAAAAATGAAAGGGGTACCCCTTTCTCGTCTGCGACGAGAAAGTCCCTTAAAGGAGAGAAAGGGATGAAAAAGTTATGGCAAATGCTTCTCGTTTTTGCGATGGCGGTATCGTGCGTGTTAGCGGTGGCGTGTTCGAATAAAAACAAGAACAAAACTTGTAAGCACGACTACGAAGAAACGGTAGTCGCGGCTACGTGTACGACGGGCGGTTATACCGAACATAAGTGTTCCAAGTGCGGCGACACTTATAGGGATAACGAAGTTGCGGCTCTTAACCACGATATGACGGACTGGGCGGAAAAAACGCCCGCAACGTGTACCGCGGCGCAAGTTTTAGAAAAACATTGCAAGAGAACGGGTTGCGATTACGAAGAAACAAAAGACGGCGACGCCGCGCTCAACCACGATATGGAGTGGACGATTACGCTTAACCCGACCTGCACCGCAGACGGAAAGAAAGACGGCGCGTGCAAACGCACGGGTTGTACTTATACCGAAACCGACGTCAAGATAGACAAACTCGGTCATCACTACGTAGAATCGAAGACTGACCCCAAAGCCAAAGCGGCTACTTGTACCGAAGACGGCTTAAAGGTTGAAATCTGCGATAACCCCGGTTGCGACGACGACGAAACGAGAAAAGAGAGCGTCATACCTGCGCTCGGACATACCGACGACGGAACGAAAGCGGTGGTTACCGCTCCCACTTGTACCGAACAAGGTTATACCACTTATCACTGCGAAACTTGCGATCAGGATTATCGGGACGATTACGTAAACGAACTCGGACACGAAATGGCGTTAGAACAAACGGTAAAAGTTTCTTGCCTTACCGACGGTTACGAACTTTGGATATGTCAGCGCGATAATTGCGAATACAGTGAAAAGAGAGAAATCGCCGACAAACTCGACCACGTATTCGATACGGACGGCAATTGTAAGAGCGGTTGCGGAAAGACGATAAACGACAAACTCACTTGGATAAACACCAAATACGACGTTACTTATAACGAATCTACGGACAGACTTACGCTTATCGGCGGCGATCCCGGTAAAGATCAGATTCAGCAATTCGTAACGATTCCTGCGTTTCTCTTCAAAACCATGAAGGAGGCTGGCAAAACGCAATTCGCCGTCAACCTGTATAAATGGAGCGAAACGACGCCCATATTCGGATTAAACCTTACGGAAGAATCCGCAGACTGGAAATACACCAACAACGTTGATACGTCTTCGGACGTTATGACCATAACCGACGAAATGGTAGAAAAAGGATTTAAGTTTATACTTTTATATGCCGACCTTACGCAACGCGATCCCGCTTGGGGAGCAACTGCAATAACCACCGGTCTTGATTTTGATATCGAATTTATTAAACCGTTTGACATAAACGATAAATCGATGTGGGTAAGAAGCGAATTTGCTTCTACGGTGTATTCAACGGAAAAGGGCAAATGGACGATAACCGATGCAGCGCCGGGAACGGGCGACGTTCAGAAAAAGGTTACCGTAAGCGCGGACGTATTCAAAGCAATGAGCGAAACTTACGGCTCGTTCAAATTCAGATTCACGACGAAAGACGCGGGAACTGCTCCTATATTCGGTTTCAAAGAAGTTACCGAGGATTGGAGAAAATATAAATACGGTAATTATGCATACATAACTGCCGAAAAGTCTATAACTGCCGACATGTTGACAAACGGATATTCGTTCACGTTGCTCTATGCTGATGCAAACAAGAGAGACGGTGTCGAGGCAGCCGACGTAACCGGTTTTAATATGGATATAGAATTTATGCCGAAATACGACTTTGCCAACAAGGCGACTTGGATAATGAACGGTTTTGAATCTTGTTCGTATGTCGAAGGCGACAGATGGAATCTTTTAGGCTCTGGAAGTGAAGGCAGTTTTGTAATCAGGGCGGAAGTGATTGCCTCTATGATTGAAAGCGGAAAGACGAGTTTGACGCTTACGTTTGGCAGACTTGAAGCAAATCAGGATACTTACTTTATCGTAACCGGTTATGATAGAGCGAATGGCGCGTGGAGTAAAACGTTTGAGTTGACAAGCGATATGGCAACCGACGGATTAAACCTTACTCTTTCATTCGGAAGTTGCGGTTGGGGCGGTACATGGGTCGCTCCCACCGGTTGTTCCGTAACGCTTACGTTTGCGTAATATTAAGATTTTTACTTACGGCGGCGGATAAACGTCCGCCGCCGTGAAAAAATATACTCCGCGGTAAACCACCCTTCCGGGAGATTCTTCACTGCGCTTTGAATGACACAATGCAATGACAATGTATTTTCAGTAATCCGACAAAAATAATACAAGAGGATAAAAAATGGTGCTTAAAGATCGGGAATATAAAAAAAGAAAAGCGATGGACGCGCTTTTCTATATTTCTTTTATGATTATTCCCGTAATCGCGTTTGCTCTGTTTTACGTATACGTCAATCTCGATTCGTTTATAATGGCGTTTCAGAAGCCCGTAGACGGAAAACTCGTATTCGCTAAATTCGACAATTTCAAATGGGTATTCGAAAAACTTAAAAACGGAGCGGTCAACGACGAAGACAATCTTCGCCTTGCGTTCGTCAACACTTTCAAGACTTTCGGGGTACAGATGATAATGTTCCCGATAGGGCTTTTCGTATCCTATTTTATCTATAAAAAAATCTTCGGTTATAAAGTTTTCAGAGTGATTTTTTATCTTCCGACTCTGATTTCGGGCGTGGTGGTAAGTTTCTTTTATCTCGCGCTTATGCAGGACGGATTTATGCCGAAATTTCTGCAAAACCTTTATAATCTCGATTATAAACTCGTAAATCCGCTGGTAGACAGCGATTTCGCCAACAAGATGGTGCTTCTGCATTTCGTGTGGCTCAACTTTCCGGGCAGTCTTATCATATGGGGCGGAACGTTCTCGCGTATACCCGAATCGGTGCTCGAATCTGCGAGACTGGACGGCGTAAACTGGGTGCAGGAAATGTTCGTTATCATTCTTCCGCTCGTATGGCCGACTTTCGTGCTTATGATTACGCTTCAACTTGCGGGCGTATTCGGCGCGACGGGCGCGGTATTCCTTCTGACGGGCGGCAAGTACGCCACGCAGACGGTTTCCAACTGGATGTATATGCAGGTCTATAACGCTACCAACCCTTACGAATCGGGCACTTTATATTACGTTGCGGCTATGGGACTTATGCTTACGTTTATATCCTGCGTAATCGCGGTACTCGTAAGAAAGTTTTTGGTCAGCAAGATCGAAGAAACGACTTATTAAGGAGGGGATATGAAGAAAAGAAGTAAATTATTCGACAGAAAATCTCCGTCCGAAATAGTTCTGTACACGCTGGTGTTTATAATTTTCTGCGCGTTCGCCTTTTCTTATCTGTATATGATATTCTGGTGCGCGTATTCGGGTATGCGAGATTTCAGATCTCTCGCCAAAAATCCGTTCGGGTTTTCTAAAATTCAACTGAAAAATTACGTCGACGTCTTTACGCTTCTCGAAGTGGGCGACAGCAATTTCTTCGATATGCTTATAAACTCGCTGTATTTCAGTTTTTTAGGACCGTTCCTTTGTATGACGGTTACGTCGATGATGGCGTACGTTACGGCGCAATATAAATTTTTCGGTTCTCGCGCGGTTTATTTCTTGGTTCTGGTCGTTATAACTATGCCGCTTTACGGCAGCGGAACGGCTATGTACAAGTTGTTGTTCAAACTCAACTTTCTTAATTCGCGCTGGATGATTTTGACTTCGCTTAACGCGTTTTCGATATACTATATGTATTTTTACGCGTTTTACCGCGGACTTTCCAAAAGTTACGCCGAAGCCGCCGAAATAGACGGAGCGAACAAGTGGCAGATATACTTTAAGATAATGTTTCCGCAAGCGGCGGCGATGTTCGGTTCTCTGTTCTTGATGCTGTGGATAGCCGATTGGAACAACTATTCTACCGCGCTTATCTATTTATCCAAACTTCCGACGTTGGCGGTAGGTATTTATAAATTCCAGTTGCAAATGACTTACAGTTCGCGTATGGATATTCTGTACGCGGCGTGTACGATATCCCTTCTGCCCCCGCTGATAATCTTTATCTTTTTCAACAACGCGCTTATGAGCAACGTCTCGATAGGCGGTATCAAAGAATAAAAGGAGTAAAATATATGAAAAAAGTTACCAAAGTAGCAACTGCGTTGCTTGCGGCTACGCTGAGCGTTCTGCCGCTTGCTTCCTGCAAAAGCAAAAAGAAAGTCGCCAACTCGTCTACCGACGTGCAGATTTATCTGTGGAAGTCGGGTTACGGCGCGGAATTCATGAAAGAAATCGTTGCCGATTTCAATAAAAAACAAGACAAGTATAGGGTCACGCTCGAATACGACGAATCCGCCGCGACTATTATAAAAACTTTGTCGCTCGGGTCGAGCAATACCTACGATTTGTATTTCACGATGCTCAATACGAATCAATACAATAAGGATTTCGAAAATCTCGACGACGTACTCGATTATACCGTCGCGGGCGAAAATACGGCTATCCGCAATAAGTATTACGACTATTTGTCAGACGGCGTTAAAAACGCCGACGGCACTACGAACTTTTTAACTTACGGTAACGGCTGGTGCGGATTCGTATACAACGCGGATATAATAGACGGCGTAAAATATACGCTTCCGAATACGACGAACGAACTCGATATGCTCATAACCGAAATCAAGGGCGATAAGACGCTTAAAGGCGTAAAAGCCCCGTTGATCTTCTACAATAACGACGATAACAACGGCTACCTGAATTACGCCGCTTACGTGTGGGAAGCGCAGTACGACGGGCTCGATTATTACTACGATACGACGCTCGCTCTTAAAGCAGCCGACGGAACTACTCCGTCTAAAGACGTTTTCGTCGCGAAAGACGGAAGATATAAGGCTCTTAAAGTGCTTGAAAGTATAGTTACGCCTACGACCGTACACGACGCGCACACCAACAAGAACTTCACCGACGTTCAGACGTTGTTCCTTGACGGCGAAGCCGTGTTTATGGTAAACGGAAGTTGGCTTATGAACGAGTCTACAGGTACGAAAAACAATTTCGGCATGATGAAGATGCCGGTTATAAGTTCTATCGTAGAAAAACTCGAAGATACCGAAATGGACGACGCGACTCTTTCGGAGATAATTTCGGAAGTAGACGCGGGCGCGACGAGCAGCAGCCTTTGCAGCCGGAACGACTTTAACCGCATTAAAGAAGCAAGAAACCTGCTTTATAACAACGCCGCCGAACAATACGTATTCGTTCCCAAATACTCGGTAGCAAAAGAAGGAAGTAAGGAATTTTTGAAATACTTCTATTCCGACGAAGGTCTTGCGAAATTCATGACCGTAACGGGTTTGCCTAACTCGGCAAGACTTTCCGACGAGAGCAAATTTAACGTAAATACGCTCGATAACTGGCACAAACAGCAGTTCACTCTTTCAAAAGAGATGAACGCGGTTACGAATACGATAACGAAGTCGAAACTCTTTATCAACAACAATACCAACCAATTTGCGAGCGTTCCTTACGCGCAGTCGCTTTGCGCGGGTAACTCGAAAGACAAACTCACGGCGGACGGTATATGGAATAAAATCGTCGCTAAAATAAACGAAAACTGGGCGGATTGGTCAAAGTGAAAAAATATAAACTTTTAATAGCCGCCGCGGCTGTTGCCGTCGGCGTGGCAGGAGCGGGATTATTACCGAACGCCGTTACGGCAAAAGCGGGCTCGTCCAAAGTTTACATAGCGTCTTCGACGTCGATAGACGATACGAGCATCAACAGCGGCGATTTTTTGACTACGGGCAAAGTCGCTGCCGAAAACGGCAAGGCGAAATTCAATACTCTTTCTGAAAAAGAAAAACTCACGACCAAGACGAAGGCTTTCAACTTAAAAGAATACGGCGTTACGACTCTGCTTGATTTTTCTTCGACGTTAAACTTTTCTTCGTTTGCCGAAAACGGAAACTTTTCGATGGCGTTCGGGCTTAATAATCTCAAAAACGAAACGGGCGCGGAAGATTCTTTCGCGGTTAAAGTAAATTACGATTCCGCAAGCAAGAAATTTTCGATAGGCGTTTCGGAGTATACGAAAGACGGAGAAATCTCCGTTTACGCATCCACGGTAATAGGCGCGATAAAAATCAACCGCGACGTTACTTTCAAAGTTTTCGTCGATACGGACTGCAATCTTACCGTTTCGGTGTTGCCGACCGGCGCGAGTCCCGAAACCAAACTCGTTTCGGGGTACGGGCTTAACGTCAATCCCGAAGGATATATTTCTTATATTTCGAGCGGCAGAAACGAAATAACGCTTTCCGATCCGCAAATTCTCGTCTACGAGTACGACGCGCCCGAAACTATCGATTATGCCGAAACTTTCGATAAAAACGGATATAACTCGAACGTGTTTTACAGCGCGAGTACGGCTTCGCCGATAACTCCGTCTTCGCTTTCGGTCGAAAACGGCGCGCTCAGATTTAAGAATACCGCGGCGGCGTATATCTCTACGCGTTATAAATATTCGAATTTCGAACTCTCTTTCGATATAACGGACATGGCGAGAACGGCTACTTTCGACGATAACGGCAACGTGGTTTCGCTTATAAATTCCTGGTTCGGAATCGCGTTCGGAGTGAACTCGATAGACGAAGCCCCCGATACCACGACGAGATATTCTACGTGGTTACAACTCGGAAGAGTCGTGCCGGGCGTCGAAAATTTCGTTAAACCCGCGAACGTGCATTATCTGCTGTGGGATAACAACGGTAACTGGAATAACGTAACGGATCCGCAATATATGACCGATTTCAACCCGTGGAGTACGAAGTACGACGGGGAAGTCATTAACGTAAAATTCGCCGTAACCGACGGGCTCGTTGAGTTGTTTATGAAAATAGACGGTGATCCCGACTGGGGCGAACCGTATTTTACGTACGATTTCGGAAAGGTAAAAACGGGTTACGTGCGTATCTTTACGGCGGGCAACACGGGTATCGAAACGAAAGGCATCGAATATAACGACGTGGGCAATTTCACGATAGACAATCTGTCGATAAAAGACACCGATCACGAAAACGCGAAAACGTTATTGCCGACTCCCGAATATAAGTCCAATCTGTGGGTGAAAACTCCCGATTACGACTATAAGACGAAGCCCGACGATAAAGACCTTATAGGCAATAAAATTTCGAGCGGCGATATGAACGGCAGTTCGGCAAAGAGCGGTTGCTCTTCTTCGGTCGGGCTATCGCTACCCTTAATCGCGCTCGCGGCGATTCCGTTTATCAAGAGAAAGAAAAAATGAAGAAGTTTTTAATCTTGTTGTTAAGTTTGGTATTTTTATTCTCTTGTTCGGCTTTTGCGGTCGGATGTAAAGAGAAAACGAAAACGCCCGCTTCTACCGAAGAACCGGGTAAAACCGACGACCCGTCCGATCCGGGCGAAGACCCCGGCGATGACGACGATCCGCCCGTAGTCGAAAAATTAGAAATAACGGGTCCCGAAGACGGCGTTTACGGCTATACTCAAAAGTTGAGAAATTATCTTACGGCGACGGGCGACGACGTAAAAGTTTCCGATTACGCCACAGAAAGCGGCGAAGACGAAGCCTACGATAAAATTCAGATCAAGTGGGAAAGTAATCTCGAAAACGTAGAAGAGTACGAGATAGAATTGGGTTTGAAAGACGACTTTTCGGACGCCGAAAAGCAAACCATGTCGGCTACGTCGAGAAAACTCAACGTCTACAATCTTTATAAGGATTCGACTTACAATCACACGAAGTTTAATGCGGGCGTAAAACTCGGCATAGAAATAACGATAAAGAACGAAACGACGGTAACGATAAAACTCTGTATAAACGGCGAATCGCTCGGACAAGAAGTCGACGTAGCCAGACTTACGGACGAAATTTCTTCCGACGAGGCGAACGCGGTCGTAAGAATAAACCAAAGTTACGTAAAAGAAATCGTTTTGATTAAAGGATAAAGATATATGAATAAAAAAATAATTTCCGCGTCTTTGGCGGCGTTTGTCGCGCTCGGCTGCACGCTCGGTTGTAAGGGCAAAAGCAATAACGACGGAAGCGCCGCGGTAAAAGGCGACGTAAAACTCTATACGGACGGTATGGCGTACTCGCAAAGCGCGGCGCGCGAAGAAAAAGAAGTGTATTCGCTCTATTACGAATATTTGGGCGGGGCGGACGTTATGCCGATAGGCGGTTTCTACGTTCCGCACGCTTCGGGCGGCAGTACCGACGGCAACGCGAAGCCCGATCTGCTTACCGATTATTATTTCGACGCGCTTGAAAAAGCGGGCATAAACACCTTATTCTATTCTCCGGACCGTTGGACGACGGGCGGCTCGAACACGAATATCAAAAAGGCGCTCGACCTATGCGAAAAGTACGGTCTGGGCTACTACGTAGATACGTATTACGTGCTCGGTCAACTCGGTACGCGTACCGAAAAATATCCGATAGAGAACATGGAACTCGCCACCGAAGCGGGTAAACAAAAATTATCGCAGATTATAGACGATATTCTCGACGACGGTAAGGGGGGCAAACGTAATTGCGTTCTCGGTATACTCGGCGTAGACGAACCGTTTACCGAACAATTGCCAAACTTAGGCGTTCTGCACGACGCGTTTTATTCGCTTGAAAATACGCGAGGAATGGACGTTTACATCAATTCGATAGGTTACTGGGCAGGCGAAAACAACTTCTGGGGATATTCCGATCCGATAGGCTTCGACGAATATCTTCAAAAGTATTTCGAACTCGTTCAGCCGACAATGCTTTCGGTAACGCAATATCCGTATACTTCCGCTAAAACACCGGAAACGACCGTCGTGTCGCTTCTTAACGACATGCTTTCGGTTTACCGAAAATACGCTAATCAATACGGCGTTCCGTTCTGGCGTATGTTGCAGGCGGGCGGACAATGGAACGACACCGCGGAATGGATTCCGTCGGTAGACCCCTATCCGAGCGAAGGCGAACTTTTATACGACGTAAACTCGTCGCTTGCCTACGGCGCGAAAGCGATAGAGTATTTCCCGCTCGTTCAGCCTTATTATTTCGCTCAACAGGAAGGCGGTACTTACGATTTCAACCGTTGCGGACTTATCGGTGCGGACGGTAACTTAACTCAATGGTATTATTACGCCAAAAGAGCGAACGAACAAGTCGCCGCCGTGGACGAATATCTCATGAACGCGATGAACGAAGGCGTTATCGTACACGGTAAAACCGCGAACGACGCCATCGTAAAGAACGGCAAACCCGGCGAAGAGATAATTTCAAGCGGTAAATATTACGAACTTACGGGCGTTACGGGCGACGATTGCGTAGTGGGTTGTTTCAACTATAAGGGCAAAACCGCGCTTTACGTCGTAAACTATAACCGCAAAGAAAAAGCGAAAGTAACTCTTTCGTTCGATAAAAAGAATTACAGATATACCGTTATTCAAAGAGCCGTCGGAGCGGACGTGGTAGGCGGAAGCATTCCGCTCACACTCGACGCGGGCGAAGGCGCGCTCATAGTGCTTAACTGAACCAATTTAAGATGAATTTTAAGAACATAATCATTCCTTCGGCGGCGGACGACTGCGTCGTTTACGCCGCCGGAAAATTAAAAGAATACATTACGAAAGTTACGGGCGTTACGCTTAGTATTTCGACCGTAAAAGGCGACGGAAACTATTTTTCTATCGGTAAAGCGGCGGATATAAGCGATGCCGATTACGAAGCGTTCGCCGCGGATATAAAGGGCGACGGTTACGGAATTTTCGGTCGCAACGGTAATATATACCTCGTCGCGAAAACGAGCAGAGGACTTATGTATTCCGCGTACGGCTACGTTGAAAAATATCTCGGCGTAAGATTTCTGACCGCCGAAGCCGAATATATCCCGAGCGGCGATATCGTCGTTCCGGAAAAAGATTTCGTTACCAATCCGGACTTCGCTATGCGAACTTATCTCGTCGGCGACACGTTTCAGGAACACGCCGATTTCGACCATATCGCAAGAACGGGCGTGGTAGATTTGTTTACCGCCGTAGACGAACGGCACGGCGGACAGAAAAAGGTCTACGGCAGACACTGTAACCACAACTTTCACTTCTATTGCCCGTTTGAAGTTTACGGCAATAAGCACCCCGAATTGTACAGGTTTTTCTACGTAAACGGGCAGATAACGCCGACGATAGATTTAACGAGCGGTATTACCGACGACGGAAAGTTGGACGAAAGTATCGACGTAAGCGTTGCTAAAATCGTTATTTCGGAGATGAAAAAAGATCTCGAAAAATTCCCCGAAGCCGAAGTATTTTGTTTTACGCAGGAAGACGGAGAATACTATTTCGACAGCGATAAAAACAGGGGACTCGAAAAGAAGTATAAACGCAGCGGCATACTCATTCGTTTTTGCAACGTCGTCGTAAGAGAACTGAATAAGTACCTTAAGGAAAGCGGTTCGAAGCGGAAAATCAAACTGATGACTTTTGCTTACGATTACGCAAAAGAAGCGCCCGTAAAGTGTGAAAACGGGAAATTCGTTCCGATAGACGACACGGTTAAAGCCGACGAAAATATCGTTATTCAACTTGCGCTTTTCAGAAACGGTTATTATAGTTATTTTTCGGATAAACAATACCGTCATATCGAAAAAGCGTTCGCCGAATGGCGTTGTATTGCCGACGAGTTCTGGTTCTGGGGTTACGACATCAACTTCCACCGCTATCTTGCGTATTACGATTCGATCGGAAATATTTCGGACAGCGTTCGCGGCTTTAAGGAAAGGGGAATAACGTATCTCTGCATAAACGGCAATTACGAAACCCGAAGAATATGGCATAGCAATATCCGCGCGTACGTTTATCGTAAGTGTATGTGGGATACGTCGCTCGATTGTAACGCCTTAGCGGACGAATATATCGGTCTTTACTATAAAGAAGGCGCTGCCGCCGTCAGAGCCGTAATGGATTTGTTCCACGAAAACAATCTTAAAAGAGAAGCGACGGGCGAATGGGTCAGGTGCGAAAACTTCGGCACTGACGAGCGTCCCGAGGGTAATCCCGTAAAATTGCTCTATAAGGCGATTAACCTTATAGAAAACGGGGAAAACGCCGTTAAAAATTCGGATGAAAGCGCCGATGAAAAACGCGAACTTTTAAGAAGACTTACAGAAGTTAAGGCGACTCCGCTTATGCTTTTGTACGATAACTTTTATTTCTATTATCCCGACGCTTCGGACGAAGAATATCAAAAAGCAAAGAAGGGGTTTTTCGATGCGGCGGAAGAAGCGGGCATAGACTACGTAGCCGAAAAATGGACTTTGCGGCAGTATGCGAACGAAGCGGGAACTTCCGAAAAATTCGTTAAACTCGGCGAAAAAGACGAACGCTACGACAG
>ERZ1034687.1429-NODE-1429-length-12432-cov-3.737335_pt1 | contig 12432 bp, 26 predicted proteins | sample MGYA00520704_ERZ1034687 | MGnify/ENA primary metagenome ERZ1034687 (study PRJEB33766, sample SAMN09781762) | gut metagenome | biome: gut microbiome | host: Homo sapiens | place: Madagascar | study: EMG produced TPA metagenomics assembly of the PRJNA485056 data...
TGTTCTCCTCTAAAGAGATTAGCAACTAAAAGAAGCTGCTCTTCTCAAAAGAGAAGTCAAAATCCTTACCCAAGGTTGCAAGCGGTTTACTCAGCCACACCTGTCGGCCTTACCTCAGCTTTATGTGATGTGTTGTCTTAGAGCGCACAGTTAGGATTAACGCCATGCGGTAACTATCTATTCGCGAGCAACGGGGCACCTCTTACGGTGCAAAGGGTAGTCAATGCACTCTTACGAGCATGGCTAAAATCTAGACTCGTTTACACAAGCCCGTGACTTTAGTCATGGGGCATTGAATGCCTTAATGGCGGTGGTGATTTCGTTGCAAAGTGCGATGGTCGGGATTTCGGTCGGCGAATCGTTGCCGTTGTTCTTTTCAGCAATCAGCGCGTAAATCTTGGCGCGGTCAACGCCCTTCTTAACGGCTGCCTGCGCGGCGGAAACGACCTTCTTACGAGCGTCGGCCAGACCGGTACGCTCCTTCTTGACGCCTTCCGGCATATCCTCACCCTCGTACAAAAAAAGTGCCAAGCCATGTTGTGCACAAGCCTTAGCCAGCGCACGCATCTTTGCCTTGTTGGCATCGGTGGAGGTGACCTGCTCGGCCTTCACGGCGTTGTTCTTGAAATCCATGATGGCGTAGGTTTCCTTAGCTTCCATGCCATTGATGGTTACGCTGACTTCAACCCATGCGCTCTTACCGTCGTCAAACCACGGACGCGGCTGCGGCGTGCGCTTGACAGTGCGGGACATAACCGGAACGCCGTCCTTGTACTCCGTGATGGTTTCCTCATACGGGTCGGGCTGGCAGGTGTAGACATGATATGTCGCGTCAGGATAACGCTTCTTGACCTCTGCCCACGCAGCCGCCCAGCTGATGTACGACAAACCGTTCTTCTTCTTGACCTTTCCGGTGACATCTGCGTCATACAGCGTCTGAAAAATGCTCTTTGTTGCTTCGCTCACTTAGCTGCCTCCTGCTTCTTTTCGCGGCGCTTCTTGAAATACTCGAGACGCTTCTCGTGCTTCTTCTGGCGTCGCTCCTTATTCTTTGCGAGACGGTTCTCGCTCTGATACTTGGCGCGAGACTTCTGCTTCGCGCTTGGCTTGTGCTTGGGAATACCCATGTTTTTCACTCCTTAACTGTGATTCTGTTATTTAACCCTTTGCCGGGGGTGTTGTCCTTAGTGCTCCACGGTGATTTCGAGCATGTGGCTGGCTTCCATGTCGGCCAGCTGAAGCATCGGCACGAGCTTGCACTTCTCGGTTGCCGCGCTCATTGCTCGGTCGCCGCCTTTGACAGCGTTATCGAACCCGTTCATGTGCCAACGGATTGCCAGATACTCATCGGGCGTCAGCTTCATAAACTGCTGAATGATGAAGCATGACTTCTCGCCGTGGCCGCCCGGGAAAACCTCGTCGAACTTGTAGGACATGTACTGCTCCCAGCGGCCATCTGCGTCTTTTCGGAATGCCGGCTGCTTCTTGTACGTCATACACTTACATAAATCATGAAGCAGAGCCACGATTGTCAGTGTTTCGTCGCTGTAATTGAATTTTCTATATCTGTCATGAAGAGTGTACAGACAGTCACAGACGTTCAACGAATGCTCGCAAAGGCCGCCCTCATAATTGCCGTGAAATCTGGTTGAAGACGGAGCCGTGAAGAAGTCATTGTTCTCCAGATAATGAATCAGATCCTCTACGCCGTCACGCTTTACGTTGTCGCGCAGAACCTGCAGAAACTCTTCCCGATTCTTGGCGAGCTGCTCTGGGCTTAAAAACTGTGTTTTGTCCGCCATTACTTTGCCGCCTTTCCGTAGATCTGCTGCATAATAGAGCGGAGATTATCCATCTTTTCGTTAGCCAAAGCCTTGGTTCTCTTGACTTCTGCCCGTGCAGCGGCCAGCTTGATTCCGAGATCAATATCCCAGACATCTTCCGGATTGCAGGAAGCAATACCGACAAAATCGCCGCACTTGACCTTAACCTTTGCCGACTTACCTTCCGGATAACTTACCGAGTAGAGAAGTCCAGTGATCGGATGAGTCTTCCACAGAGTCCATTCTCGCTGTGCACGTTCTCTCTTCTTCTCGTGACCGTGCCATTTAATACCGAGCTTCAGCAGAGCTTTGAGATCCTCGTAAGAGCCTGCCAGTTCCCAGAGATCATCGAGTTCGGTTTCGGTGTAGTCGCCAATAAGCGCCTCGCTTTTGGCATTCTTCTTATCCTTTTTCGGCTCTTCCATGCCGATAACCTCGAAGAAATCGCCGAACTCCTCTGTCGGCAGGGTATATGACTCATGCAGGTAAGATCTTGAATCGGGAAAGCACCGATTCAACGTAATAGACTCGGAATCACATTCTGCGACCTCGAAAACGTCTCCAATCCGATCATGATTGAGGAACGGCTGAATAATTTTCGCGCGTGTTCCCTTCGCTAATCTCATAAAAATCCCTCTTTTCGTAATTCTGTCTGATACAAAACTCCAGTTTGCTTAATCGCCGATTCCGTATTTTTTGGCGTATTTTTCGATGAACTCGATCATCTCCGGTTCTTCCGGGAAGAATGGGTCGCGGCCTTGCGCGTGCATAGACCCCAAGCAGTTCATCATGAACTGTCCGAAACGCCAATCCGGCAGCTTCTTCCATGCGATCTTCAGCCGGTCGCAGAACTTATCAATTCTCGCCGGGTCTCTCATCATTCTTCTCCTCAATCGGAACCCACTCGGTTACCACGATTGTTTTCTCATACTGGCGTTTAGTCACTTCTACAGGCTGATGCCAGTATTCGTTCCTCTGACATTCAGTCAGTCCGCAATCCCAGTCGATTGCAAAATATCGGCCGCCGAGCTCGAAAACTGTTGTCATGAACGTTGTCCATCGGCCACTGTCGTTCTCAATCTGATCAACTTCGGTGCCAACCTCGCCCCAAGCCATCATCTGGCGCTCCCATTCGTCGAAGGTCTCCTTACGGTCAAAACGTTCCAGAAATGTCTGGTTCAGGGTTGCTTCTTCGCTCATCCTCATTCTTCCTTTCCAGCAAAATGCTTAAAGTCTTTCCATTTGATCTTGACGATCACGCGGTTACCGCAGCGGTCTCGCAGCTCAACCGCCGGTCGCCCGACAACACCCTCCATCATGGCGGTTCCCATTGTGCTCTTCGGATGACTTGTCACGAATTTGATGCCGTCCTGAATGGTGCCCTCGCAGACAATCGGAACAACGTCAATGCCGAACATCTTCGCGGTTTTTTCGACCATCTCGCGCGGCTGATAATTGTCGCCGACCAGCACATCAAACAGCATGAAGGACACATCATCTCGGTACGCGCCGCCGTTCTGAATCTTGGGGCCATAGCCCTCACCGAACAAAATGACTTCACGCTCGCCGAAAGCCTGCTCGAACAACTCCTCAACTTCCTGCGTGCCGAACACAGACACAAGGTAGTTCATCAGGGGCACCGGCATCTGGGCACGGTCGGTGCGGCCACCGTAGGAAACCTTGTGGCCATCCCAGTACACGCGGGTGTTTGTGCCGTCCAACTTCTCAGTAAACTGCCACGGCAGGTCTTTCAGAAACTCAACCGTCGGGTTGCGGAACTTGCCAAGCTGCAGGTACTTATTGCCGTCGGTGTTTCGCTCGAAAACGGTTTCGATTTTGTGGTATTCTCTCATGTGCTCACTCTCTTTCTGTGGTCGTTCTCGTTTTTTTCTCTACATATACTACTATACAAAAATCGCGTTTTTGGGACGCGAAAATCCAAACTTTTTTTGATTTTTTGAAAATATTTTTGAATGAAGGGAAAATGAACGCCGCACAGTCGTGCGGCGTCTCTTAGACGTAATATTCAGTCATATCTTCCAGCCTCAAACAAGCCAGTCGGCGGTATGGATTCGTCAGGTTCCCGCAGCCGCAGTCAACGCAAAGGAATCCCTTGCCGTGGAAGATGTGGTACGGCTCTTTGAATTGTTTGGTCAGATAACAGGTCGGCGTGTGCCCTACTATATAATGTGCGTTGCCGAAATCGTCATCAGCTTCCACCCTGCCCCAGATCATATCGAGGAACTTGGTGGATGGTCGCCCATGAACCAAAGTCCACATCGTGCCGTTAACCTCGACGGTCTCCATTGCTGGCCGCTTGTGGCAATATCGAAGGATCTTTCCTCGCTCAGCAGTGGTGCGGTGGTAAAGCAGATCGCGACGAGTCTTGCTTCCTCCGTTTGCCGTCCACATTCTGCGAGCCTCTGGGAACGAGTCTTTGCTCAGCGTGCCGAGCATCATATCCTCGTGATTGCCGAGAATAAGGTGAATGTTACCCTTATCGATGATTTCGAGAAGGATTTCTATGCCCTCGGCTCCCCGATCGATTACGTCTCCGATGATGTAAAGCTGGTCGTCCGCGCTGAAGTTGATAAGGTCGAGCATCGCGTGATAACGGCTAATCTCGCCGTGGATGTCGGACATAACGTATGTTGCCATAACTGTCACCTCACCCGAAGAAGCCGCCGGCCGTCAGCAACGCTGCCTCGAGAGCGCAGCCAATCAAGTTTGTCCAGACATTATATTTGTCGGTTCTCGGTTTGCCATGATTGACAAGACCAATCGTAATATTGGATGCCATAAGTGCAATCATGACAACCTGTGGAATTCCCATCTTTATCTCTCCTTTTCTTTCTGTTCCCTGAACTTCTTTGCTTTTTTCTTGAACTTCGTGTTAAATGGTTCCGGCACCGGAAACTCTGCGAAGTCGCCCTTCATCAGCTCGTCAGGGTTCTTCTCCATCTCTTTGAGGATGGCGATTGCCCCAGCCGTGTTGTTCATGCAGTATAACTTCATTTGGTCTTGGTGGCTTTCAAACCAGCTACGAACCAGATGGAGTGCTTGGCAAAAATAGCGGCGCATCGGCAGAGGAATATCATTACTCTGCTCGGTGAGATATTTACCACTCATGATTTTGCGGTAGAGCTCCTGCGCCTTGGGGCTCATATCTGAAATGTCGCTCATTAAAAATCCTCCGTTAAAACAATGCCGAAATACCACTTGAGCCATGCCAACTCAATACTGACGTAACACTCGCCGTTGTGAAGCAGAATGGTCGGCAGGAAGTAAAAATCTCTGGTGTAACGCCCTTTTGTCATTGGTATCTCCTCACTTATGGTGGTATAAGCCGGTCGCGTCAGTAAAATCAACGTCGTCATAACCCTGCTTGGCCAGCTTTATACCGAGCTTTACTGCTTTGATGAAGTCCTGCTCATCGAATAGGTCACGACCAACCACCGCATCCTCTGGACATGCATTCAAGTTCCACGCGGAGAACACCAGATCATCGCTCTGGTCGAACAGGGATACGCCGACCGCGAAATCATCCTCATCGGTGGCGTATTCGGCATTGAAGTTATAGACCTTTTCGCTCATTGCAAATCACCCCAAATTAACCTTTTATGTTATCGAAACTTAGTTGATATTGATCTGGCCATTTCTTTTATATGAGACTCGATGGCTTTTGCACATTCAGAACAAACTTCCTCATGAACATACACTCTTTCTTCCTTGGATAGAGATCCGCCCACAGCACTTACGCTGACCTCATATAGCGGTTTCGTCAATCCGGGGTAAATTTCTCTCCCACAGATGTCACAAAATGTTCTTGTCATTTAAGAAATCTCCCTTAGCTCACGTTTGTACTTGTAATAGCTGTTGCGGCTGATACCAGCCAGCTTGATAACCTCAGGATCGGACAAACTGCCGCCGAAATCCTTTGCATGTTTCTTGATAATCTGCTTGGCTGCGATGCTCTTTTTGTTAGTCAGTTTCGCGCCCTTGGGCTGGCCTATCTGCTTGCCGTTCAGCTTGGCGATAGCAATACCTTCGCGTGTACGCTGATGCAGGTCTTTGACCTCTTTCTCTGACTGGTCGAACGCAAGCTGTATCTGCTCTTTAGCGAGTGCAAGCATGAACTGTTCAACTGCATTCAGCAGTATATCGACCTTGGTATCTGTCTTGGGGAGCGATACGCTCATAGCCGCGCGATAGGTGTCTGTGTTGATGTGCGGCTCTTTGAGGAACACCAGCGTTACACCTCGGCTGTACAAGTCCTCGTAGGCGGCATAACCATCGACAGCATCACGGCTCATGCGGGATACGCTGTCAAAGACAATAGTATCGCCCTTTACCACTCTGGCCAGCAGTCGTGACCACTTGGGACGTTCAATCTTGGTGCCGGTGTAGGCTTCACTGACCAGAACCGCATCGGGATAGGCGGCTTTGATGTTGCGTTCCTGCCGCTCGATATTCTGCTGGGGCGTTGATATGCGGCAATAACCGTAGATACTCATGCTGACGCCGACTCCTCTTTTTGTTCGTATTTGTTCACCAAACGATAAAAAGTTGATCTTGACAGCCCCAACTCTTCCATCGCTGATACACCTGTTAACTGGTTCTTTTTCCAGCGCGTGTAAACATCTCTCCAGTTGTCAGGATATGCTATTGTTGGTCTCCCGAATCTTTTACCTTCTGCTCTGGCTTGTTCGATACCAGCTCTCTGCGCTACGGCTCTGCCTTCTTTTTCGCTGTCGATTATTGGATAGCCGCATTCTTTATAAGCTACTTTAAGCCACTTTTCTAAGACCAAGGCGTCTGCTTCTGATAAATCAGAAATAAGGATTTTAGGTTCCGTCGTATATTTTTTCATGATAGCCTGCACCTGAGAACTTCTATGCTGAGGACTTTTATACCGGTCTCCTGTTCCTTTGCCTATGTAGAAAGGAACTCCCCAATTCTTATTGAGAAGACAATAGACGTAATATCGGTTATCCACCTTATAAAAACCTCATTTCTCATTTATGACTTCTGATGATATATCGCAGACCAGCGGTGATAGATCTTTTCTCTGATGTTTGTCCACCCATACGGGCACGCCATATACATCCAGTAGAGAAAATTCAAGCTCATTCTGGTGTGATGTCTTACGCGCCTGCGGCCTTCTTTGCGGATAGCTCGCAGGCGTTTTTCGAGCTCTCTGTCATTCATCAGTTCCACCAGATCTTTCTGTCGGGTCTAAATGGTCGAATCGGCCAGTCTTTTTTGAAGTAATATTTTGCATCCAACAGATACAGCAACAACTTCTGATAAGGGAACAACTGTATACCCATGTATTCCTCGGCAAATCGAACAGTTGACATTCTTCGAAAAATACTCGCGCTTCTGTAAATTTGGATTTCCTTCTTTGTTTTCATCAGAACACCCATTCTTGATATATTTTATCCATCAAGAGCTCCAAACCGTTATCGAGTATCTCTTGCGGAATTTCTCCTGCCAGTTTCGGAATTTTAAGGTTTCTTTCGATTACGAGGAACATTCTGCAAAGTTCAGACGCATATTCTTCACTCGGCGGTGCTGATGCCCAGATGTCGATGTACTCGATGTCATTACTCATCCGAAAATCAGTGATTGTCGAAAACCTTAGCAAACGAAACATAGTTCTCATGGTTTGGGTCAGGTATTGCGAATATGACTTCAGCAAAGGGATATTTTTCTGCAAGGTCTCGCATGATCTCAGCTACCTCCGTTGGGTTCTGTCCAAATACACCACAGCCGAACGCACCAAGAACGAGCGTATCTACTTTCTGCGCTGCGGCAACGTCCAAAACAAAGCGAATACGAGAAAATAAGGCTTTGCTGTTAGTTGCGGGATCTACGTTCGCGTATTTGGCACCTGCAGAAAAATTGGGAGCTGCACATGTAATGACGTCGCAGGTCACATCTCCCCCGTTGTGGTAAAAGTGTACATCAGGGGCATAAATGGCGCGATTGGTGTACATTGCTCGGCGCAGCGTTTTTCGATTCTGACTATAATACTCTTCCTCAAACTCACGCAACACATTATACAAGAACGACTCGTGGCACAGGCACTCTTCCTGTGCACGACTGCCCTTTAGGAACATGCCGCCGGGGTTCTTGTAGGACGCGAAATTGAGCACGGCGACCTTTTGTGAGGGATGCTTTGCTTTGCAATTACAAAGTGCCGTGACAGAATCTTCTGCGAGCAAGCGAAGAACCGGCACAGAGGTGGGTGCGCCTGGCATGAAAACGCGCTTGCGTCCATCTTCATCGTCGTAAATCACAGCGTTGGCAACGCTTCGTCTTATTTCCTCGCTGTGTTCTCTCGTATTCTTAGTTGTCCATTCGGCAGCCTTTTTAGCTCGTGCTTCTTTGCCTATCCAATAATTATTATTTGCCATCTGATTCAGTTCCTTTCGCGCTCAGATTTGCTTTCCGATAATGAATTGTTGTAATTCGCTGATCATATCGTCAGCCGTAGCGACCCTCTCGGGCGATACGGATTTTGTAAAGGAGAGCTCTACGCCTGACTGGACAGTTCCTTCTATTGTAATTTTACATTTAGGAACACCCCCGCGGGAACTGTCACTTTGAACACCCTTTTGCTGTTACAAGTTCTCTTGTATTATCCAGCCACACCCCACCATCGAAGAATGATGGTCGATTAACTTCCATGCTTTCTTCAAGTTTCAAAAACAAATCTGGATGTCTCCTGAAATATTCAATAGCAGCTCGTTCGTTTGGAAAGTCCATAGGGTATTCATAATAAAAGAATCTCTGATTGGTAGCAAACCAACTGTCTGAGTCTGGACAGAAAGCTAAGATGTATGTCGGAAACTCTGTATTGAAGGTGACACCATCTATATCCGGGAGGGACTTATAGATTGCATTTTTCATAAAATCAGCCTTTCTTATTCATATCTGTGTGCAAGAATCAACGCGGTGTATAAAAAATGTTCTGAAGACTTTCTGAACACAGTTTGATACTGAACTTCAACTTCGCAGCCATGATTCTGAAAATCCTCAATCGTACTCGCTAAGCGTTTATTAAAATCGTCCGCGGAACCAGAAGTAATCATTGCCGTATTCACATATTTTTTCACGTTACGTACCTCCCATCGTACAGATTAAGTGGAATCCGAATGCCATCCAGAACAGAACTGAGAAGATAAAGCACGATTCTGCGGCGCTTTTCAGCTGCCATCGTAGAATTCGGTCGCCTTTTACTCGGCCAGAGGACGTGTTTAGGATAAACCCGGCCACACCGAATAAGAGTGCAATAATTCCTGCTGTCATAAAATCTCCTTACCGCGCAAAGTACACAAGTATCATAATCATCGCTATGATTCCGAGAACTGCTGCGACTAGTTCTTCTTCTTCTGTTGACGCATTAACAATAAGCCAATCCATTGTCACAGTTATAACGAAGAGCGAGACCCAGAAGATCATCCGACCACCCCGAGCATCATCAGGATCATCAGAACCGTGCAGACAATCAGTGCGTACACGGAGAGTCCGAGATTCAGTGCGTCAGCACGAGCTTCCGGGTTCCTGCGGGCTTCTTTGATCTTCCCACATGCCTTCTTTACGTCTATGACAGACAGAACAAAGAACGGGATGATAAGTAATAGCCAGTAAAGTCGCATTTAGGTTACTCCTTTTCGTTAGAATAAGTGTATTTTCGCCGGAACATATTCAGAGGGCGCTCATCTTTTCCGATGACTTCTGCTTCATCGTCTGGTTCGTATTGCAGCAAAGCAGCTGATGTGTAGCTGTATACACCTTTTTCGTTTGTGAACTCCGGCTTTGTTACCCAGACTGTTCCGTAGTATGGGTCGGCGATTGCTACATAGGTAAAGCCGTCTCGCACAAAAACATCGCCAGCCCTGAGATCGCGCATCTTTTTGTTACCAGTCTGCATTGATTGCCACCTTATGTCCTCTCAGCAGAGCAACAGCCACGAGCTTTTCGATGTCGTTGTTCGGCCAGTAAACCTTCTTGACAGAATACTCGGCAAGCGCACGAGCCTGTTTCTCTGTAAGTACCATGTCTTTGCCGTACCAATCGTTATCGCCGCCCTTGACGTAATAATTGATCGACTTCAAGAAGTCACGCCAGTCAGACCCTCCGGCATTAACCTCGTTGACATCCTTTGTCGTGACGATCTTGCCGCAGTCTGGACAGCGAAATTCTTGAACTTCCTTAATCGTAATGTCGAGACCCGTCGTCATTCCCTCCCCCATAAAGTCGTGTGCCGCAATACGGACAATATCTATATGTGTTGATCACATGGTTGTCCAGATTGCGCTTGTAATGGCATCGAGGACAGATGTGATCCATCCAGCCGTTATCCGCCAGCTCGACAATCCAGCGGTTGGGTGAATTGTCATTCCGTTCTTCTGGTGTTTTCCAGTCTTCAATATGCTGTCCCCACATAGGGCTTCCCTCCCAAATGTCGATGAAGCTGTCGTACATTACCTATCTGCCTCTTAATCGTTTAGCATTCTGCAAGAGGTTGAATCGTCTCCATTAGCGTAATCCACACCCATGATAAAAATCGTCCGCACGCTATTGATAGCATCTATCATGTCTTTTTTAGTCGGCCAGTACATTCCTTCATCATCGTAAGCGCCGCATACGGCCTGAACAGCATCTTTTCGACTAATCAACTCGATATCTGGAACTTTCGATGTGTTCATTACCATTCCTCCTCTGGATCGTATGACGGATTGAACGGGCAGTCACCGCAGCGAGACTGAAGTTCGCCGTTTTCGTCTTCGTAAACATCGTCGCCGTATCCGGTGCATTCGTAACAGTAGTCGTTATCTTCCCACATGTTTATCTCTTCCTCCACACAGTTGCGACTGGTCTGCCGCATTCGGGGCACAGAACGAATAATTCCCGGCCGTCGTCCTCTCCCTTGTAATCGGCTGTGCCTGCGTAATGGATATCGTCCGTCGTGTACTCAAATACACATTCGCACCCGACACATCTATGTCTTCGTGCGCCGAATTTTCCGTGAGTGATTACTTTCACAGTTCAATCCCCTCAACTTCAGCTCGGATTTCAAGGTCGTGCAGGTATTCGCCCATGTGGCGCTTCTGCTGACGAAGCAAATCAAGAGAACAGTTGGGAGTGAAGTCAAGCGTTCCGGCCTCGTACTTCGTCACCATCTTGTGTAACTTCTCGTAGCGTTCCTTCGTCTCGCGGTACTCGAGCTTCATACGATTCTGCCACGTCCCTGGTACTTCCGTCGCAACGTCATTTAGACACTGAGGTTCGGCTCTCATCGCGTTTACCGTCCGCAACGTGTCCGCACATAGCGTGTGAAGTCTCTGGATTTCCGCCATGGGGATTTCCCAGATCGTGCTTGCATCATTCGCAAGCATATCCGCGTACCTAATAGCTACATCAATCGTCATTTTTATCCTCCTCTATCTCAAATCCAAAAACCTCAGTAACAGGAATTCGCATGCCACAATCCGGGCAGTAAAGAACCCCTTCTCCCTGTTTACGTCCGCCGCCATACTTGAAGTGCCATTCAACCGTTAGGTCTTCATGGGTATATTCAAACAAACACCCGCATCTCTCGCATTCCCACCTGTACCATATTAGCTTTGGCGGCTTACGAAACCCGTGCTTTATGATTTTCATTCTTCTCGACCTCTCAGTTAAACAATGGTTTTATTATGGAGCTGGCACTCGGAATCGAACCGAGAAAACCCTCTGATTACAACTCAGATGCGCTACCAATTGCGCCATGCCAGCATATAGGCCCGCGAAATGCGGGCGGTGTTTATCGAATGTCAAAATAGCTAAATCCACGGACTTCCTTTTGAGCCGCGAGATTTGACTCGTACAGCCCCTTAAAGAAATGCTTTACGTTCTGCTTTACTCCCACTAAAATCACCGCCTCTCCTTTTTTGCCATAAAGTTTAAGCCACCGGTCTATTCCGGCAACTGTCGGTAATGTAACTTAATGCGAGTTTGACATCCGAAGATCTGAGCAAACCCTCGGACATCTAAACTCTCCCCCAATTTGCGGGCTTGTTCTCAACCAATCATACCGCTGTGCGGCCGTTTTCTGATCGAGCGCGGAATCCGCCGTGTGCGTCCGTCTAATCACCTGTTTGCGAGGGGTATCGCTTGCAGACGATGCTCATTTTGCTGGCGTGCCCGACACTTTGCAACCAGTAACTCGGGAACAGCAGGCGTTCAACTCCCGTTCCCTATAAACGCTCCCGTTTTCAATCTTAGGCACTTTAATGCTTTGCTCTGCTTCATCTCCGCGAACGCATCTGGTGATGTCTTGTACGAGCAGTACAGAGGATTATTTGGGCTTGCCGCCCTAACCACGGTTTAACCAAAACACCGGAAAGGTTGTGCCACTCCTCTTTTCTGAATCGACAGGAAAGGTCAGCCGATTCTCCCTCGCCGGAATCGAACCGGCCGAGCATCGTGCCGCGGATTGCGCTCGCCGTACATGGAGGGAGATATTATTCCGCGAAAAAGTTGAGAATTGATTCATTCGTAATCTCGCTGCCGTAGCCTTTGGCATAAGCAACAGCCCACGGAAGTTGATGTTGAGTAA
>ERZ1034687.1431-NODE-1431-length-12418-cov-70.763164_pt1 | contig 12418 bp, 6 predicted proteins | sample MGYA00520704_ERZ1034687 | MGnify/ENA primary metagenome ERZ1034687 (study PRJEB33766, sample SAMN09781762) | gut metagenome | biome: gut microbiome | host: Homo sapiens | place: Madagascar | study: EMG produced TPA metagenomics assembly of the PRJNA485056 data...
TGAAGATCCCGATGATGCCGATAGACAACAACGCGTGTGAGCGCGGGTTCAAGCCGCTGGTGAAGGGCAGGAAGACATCCCTGTTCTTCCAGAACCTCATAGGCGCATGGCGCGCGTCGATAATGTACAGCTTCTTTGAGACGTGCGCGATGAATCACCTGAATCCTCAACAGTGGTTGACGTATGTGTTGAACAACATCAAGACCACGCCGGCGGACCAGTTGCCGAACCTGCTGCCGCAGAACTTTGACAAGAGTCTTCTGAAACTTGTCTAACTGAACAAAAGAAAAACAAATCAGAAAAATACGGCGAAAGCCTTAAAGGATAGACTGTGCTCCGCAGCCTTGGTGTTGCTTGGTCAATATGGGTGTGTGGGGACGGTTACCATAAATTCCTTAGGCAATGGGGTCATTGTCAATAATGTCATCGAGCCTCAGCCGCTTAATCTTGTCAATATTATCTTCCATATATCCTTTGTATTTAACTATTTATCGCTCTTTATCTTGATTCTCTCTACCGTGTCTCTCTTGCTCTTGTCCACGATGTCGGCGTAAATCTGCGTGGTGCCGACGTTGGCGTGGGTGAGGAGGTGGGAGACGGTGTATATGTCGGTGCCTTCGTTGACCTGGAGGGTGGCGAAGGTGTGACGGAAGCAGTGGAAGGTGATATGCTTGTCGATACCGGCCGTCTCTATCAAAAGCGGGACTTTGCGATTGAGAATGTACGGCGAAAGGGTAGGGAAGATGGCACCCTTCCTCCTGATCGGCCTCAAAATGGAAACTGCCTCCTTGGAAAGTGGTATGCGGACGTTATTCCCTGTTTTCTTGATGGTAATGCACATATAATAGCGCCGCTTCTCTCTTTCCAGATTCTCCCATCTAAGAGCCAGCAAATCGGCTTGCCTAAGACCACAAGCAATATCGAAGCGAACAGCCTTTTTGACTTCTTCATCTTTGAATGGAGCATATTTGATAGCCTCTATCTCTTTGCTGGTCAGCCTCTCGCGTTTGCACGTATGATCCCATTTGATTCCTTCAATCTCATCAGTAGGATCGAAATCTATCATGTGGTCTGCGTAAGCGATTCGCAATAGCCTCATGATGTTCTTTAGATAACCGGAGGCCGTATTGGTCGAATAACGGCGGCGGCCATCTGCTTTCGTTGACTTCAGGAGATACTCCCTATATGCCGTCATGAAAGCGACAGAGACGTCTCCGAACCGGCATGAGTTGTTGCAAAACTCTTTGAATGTCTTAACGGCCGCATAGCACTCCTTCCTTTTATAGGCACCGTGACTTTCAAAATAACCGATAACATCAACATCTTTGTTCAGCGAAAGGAAAGAGAAATCCTTCTTAACGGATTGGATGTACCGGAAGCAGCGGATCTCCTCCACCATCAACTCTACAGTCTGATTGAAACGCCGCTCGACATCATTGCAAGGTTTGGTATAAGTGGTGAGATTCAAATGCTCCTCTTTCAAGTATTTGCCATCAGAAATCATGATAGGAGGCATGTATTCGAGCGAATACTCAGTCATACCGTCAGGTCTCTCAACTCTCTTGACGATTACTCTGCCATTCTCTTCATAGCATCTTGATGTCTTTACGTAAAACAAGCTGTTCTCTCTGTCCGGTACGGACTTGGACGACTCCATTAGCAATCTGCTGCAGAACTAACCGGATATCTAACCCATAAACTCCTGGAACCTGGAGGAGTGGAATCCATTCGTCCCACATGATAGATTCTTTTCTCCAAGCGCTGTCGACGTCAGTCATGGCGTAGAGATAGTGGACACCCAGACACCAGGTCCGGACACAGTTCCTCTCCAGAAAGACCAACGACCATGAACGGCCTTTCCCCGTTGCGTCCATGACGCCCATTAGGGTATAAGTCGGTTCGCCGATGATGGGGAAGTGGTAGATGGGATTGGATCGACAGATCCTTTTCAGAAGATTACGCAGCGATATTTCACGCTGGCCGGCATAGTACTTCAGCAACTCATCTACTGATATTGACAGCTGATCGGATGCTTCACGGACAGACAGTATCCTGTCCAGTCCGCCAATCAAAGATTGTTTCCGTTTCATAAAAATGGTTTTTGTTCAACCAAAGATGGAACGGAATGTTGAAAATAACGCTACAAAAAGAAGAAGAGAAGTCCGCAAAACATGCCTTATAAACCACTGGAAAACATTTTTGGGGAGTTCTGCAAGGACAATTTGATGTTTTAAAATATAAATAACAATAAATCAAGTGATTACAAGCCAAACACTCCAACGATAAATGAATCTTCGTAATCAATAGTGGTTCAAATGTGGTTCAAATGTGGTTCAAATATGGCCATAATTCCTATGTCTTGTCCTAGAAATTTATCGCAATTCGCTAAATAATATTTGATAAACGATGTGAAAACCGTGTTGAACCTGTCGCTTGCAGAACTTAGCAAATCGCTGATTATCAATTATTTACGCGCGGTTATTTCCTGGTGCAGAATGTTAAACTCATTGATAATCAATGAGTTACAGAGAGCGTGGTAGAAAAGCGGTGCGCAAAACTCGTAAAAAAACTGCTACCAAACTGTATAAATCTGCATGTACAGATGCATCGGTGACATCTTTTGGAACTTGCTCTAGCATAAGAAATTGAAGCTCTTAAAGCAGCCGATTTCTACCATAACTCGGGCATTCTCATGTCTGGATTCAAAGGTAATATTTTCCTCTGGATTTACAAGCGGTATGAACCGTCTTTCTGGTCAAAAGAAAAGGATTATAGCGGCTTCATACGAACCCGTCAGTACACAGTTTTTACAACCGATTACTTCTCGAATCAGGGATTATTCATATCTGTACATTCAGTATGGTATATCTATTACATTGAACTATACTAAACAGGTTCCGGATAGTTCCTTTTTCTTTTGACTCGATAGTTTTCTTTCCTCGTTCCACATAAAAGCATCTTGGTTTCCAAACTTATGACATTAATGTCAATTATTTGGAAAGTCTCCGAATGCTCTTTCAGTCTACCTCTTTTTTGCTTTCACTCTTGCACATTCGACTCTTTTTGCTAACTTTGCAACAGTTGTAAAATTTACGACTGTAAAATTTTAATGAAATGAGGTTTTATGACAGGGAAGAGCAGTTAAAGACACTGCGCGAAATGAGGGAACTATCGTACAATGGTTATTCTCGACTTACGGTTGTCACCGGAAGGAGACGTATAGGGAAGACGACTCTTATCAAGGAAGCCTATCAGGATGAACCCTATGTATATCTGTTCGTAGGTAAAAAAAGTGAATCAGTCCTGTGCGGAGAATTCTGCGAAGAGTTCCAGGAGAAGACCGGGGGATTCGTCCCTCCGATGAGTGCATTCCGTGATGTCTTCCGTTTTATGATGGAGGAAGGAACGCGCCGGAAATACACGCTAGTCTTTGATGAGTTTCAGAATTTCCTGGAGATCAATCCATCCATATACAGCGATATTCAGAACTGGTGGGACAAGTACCAGAAGGAGAGCCATGTGAATATGGTTGTCAGCGGTTCCGTGTATTCCCTGATGGAGAAACTCTTCAAAAACAGGAAAGAACCTCTTTACGGGAGACAGGATTCGACCATCAAACTACAGGCTTTCCCCACATCAGTCCTCAAACAAATCATGGAGGACAACGCTCCGGGATACTCCAACGACGATCTCCTTGCACTCTATACTTTTACTGGTGGCATCCCAAAATATGTGGAGTTGTTCATTGATGTGAAAGCCACGACTTGCGGAAAGATGATCGCCAAAATCTGCAAGGAGGACTCCCCTTTGATAGAGGAGGGGAGGAAACTCCTCGTCCAGGAATTTGGAAAGAAGTATGCGACGTACTTCTCGATCCTTCAGGCAATATCGTTGGGGTATAATACCCAAGCTTCCATTGAAGACTACTTGGGTGGAAAAAGTCTAGGCGGGCAACTATTAAAACTGGAAGACACTTATGACCTCATCCGGAAAGTCAGACCTATTTGGGCAAAGCCCAAGACCCAGACTGTTAGGTACGAAATCAGCGACATCTTCCTCCGTTTCTGGTTCCGTTATGTGGAGAAGAACCAGCGACTCATCGAAATTGGACAGTACCCGGCGCTGCGCAGAATAATGGAAGATGATTATGAGACATATTCTGGTGACGTACTTGAGAGATACTTCAAGCTGAAGCTTGTGGAGAGCATGGAATACCGCGATATCGGAGGGTGGTGGGACCCTAAAGGGTACATTGACAAGGATGGTCATCATCAGCAAGCTGAACTGGACATCGTTGCCCTTCGTCTGAAGGAGAATGTACTCGATGTGATAGAGGTGAAGCGCAATCCGGAGAAGTTTAACAAAGGGCTTCTTGAAGAGAAAACTGCGTACTTCTCTTCCAAGGAGAAGCTGGCTAGAAAGAACAAGATTGTACTCTCAAGCCTCTCCCTGGATGATATGTAACGGTTAGCCTTGCATGATTATTTATGATGGATACAACATCATTGGTTCATAATATTGCCATTTTGGTGGAAAGAGATGGAGGTGCAAACCCTGACCAACTTCATCAAGCCTATGCCTCTTATAGACCATCCTTTATGGAGATAAAGCTGCCATTTAGTTTCCAGGGAGATTTTGATTCACTCTCTGAACACGATTTTGGAGTGATGCTCCATGAGTATGTGCATTACCTTCAAAACCTATCTACTCCGTGGGGCTTGTATTCAAGCATGGTGGAATATGCGGAACTTGTTGAGACGTACCGCACCATTCAAGAATCCAGTGAAGGAATCACGATTCCGATGAAACCGGTTCTCACAGAAAAACTTAAAAGACAGAGGGAACTCATCATTTCAGGTGATGGCTTTAATCCTTTCAACGAAGATGGTTGTTTAAGCATTGATAGAAGCGTCAAAGTATCTGCATCTCGAAGGATTGAGACTGTAGGAGGGAAAAGGACAACTGTCATTACTTGTAAAGTTCAACTTTCTGATGGTCGTCCAATGGAATTTGTCCTTGGATCAAAGATTATCAAGGAAAGTATGGCAGGGATGATTCAACAACTTGTTGATCCTTCTGCCATACATGATAATTTTGATATACCATACAATATTATTAGAATAGTATGTGAGGATATGTTTCCGGAGGTGGCAACAGATCCTGTAAAAATGATAACGGTCTGCTACATGTCCTTGTTTAGCATGTCGCCTGCTCAAGTTTTGTTTGATGAACTAGACAATGCCAACCGTAATATGGATTTAAGCGCGAAAGACCTGCTGGACTTGTTTATGGAGAACAGTAGAATAACAATGAACGGAAATCGATATAGAGTATATGAGTTTTATGGAATGTTGAAGAATAAGTTTGTTGAGGTACTTGAAAGGGTTTTGACTATTGATGCCACCTACATTAGAGAAGCCCTTAGCAGAGCAGATGTGTCAAAAGGATATATACCTCTATTATCCATTCTTTACGGAGACGGTATTTCACGCGAACGAGTAGTTACGTTGATGAACGGAATAGGATTTCCTTGGGTTTGGACTGAAGATGGTATTGTTAATTCTGTAATAAACGGAAATGAAAGTTTAGGGAGCCCTGATGTTAATTTGCTCGTGTGTCATAATGCCATATATTCATATCTGTGCTATCCGAACCAATGGAGGTGTTGCCCTCTACGTCATTTGTGTTTAAAAGGAGTAATAGGAGATGATGAGTGCTGGGAAGAAAAACCATGGGAGGGAAGAACATGCATAATGAATGAAATGGCAAACTGGTTGGGGCTTGATAAGAAAACGATAAAGATTTACTATTGAGACTATAAAAAAGCATATGACGGCAAACTGTCTTGACATAATAACACAGATAACTGTTGAATTGCATAAAGCAGACGCCTCAAAAGAGAAGTTGGGGACAGGGGTTCTTTATTACAACAAATCGTTATCTGGAATGGTGTATGTCTTGACCGCCAAACATTGCCTTTCAGGGCTAGTTGAAAATGATAATGTTTCAATACGAATATATTGTCCTATTAGCTGCAGGTATCAATATATAACCCCTACCAACCAAACAATCCTGCGTCATTCAGTTGATGATGCGGGTATTATTATTTTCAATCAGAGAGATCTTGCTTCAATTAACCTAGATATTCCATCCGTCTATGTGGTTGATAAAAATGTAGGAATTGACGTAGCCGTTACTAAAGGATTTCCCATCGCAAGTCTGGATCAGACAAGCATTACTGGAGAATCGTCTTTAGCGATGCTCCGTATGTATTATCGTCAGGAGATTGCATCAGAACCAGTTTTTCAGCTTACAACACAAGATGACTATAATGAGGATACTATCGTAGGAATGTCCGGTGCAGGAGTTTTTGTTGAGGCTTGTGATGAGTTGTATATCAACGGTATTTTTACTCGATTCACGGATGCAGAGAGAGGTAAAGTGATATATGCTCAGAGATTGACGTCATTTAACGAACTGCTTGGGCATGAATATAAGAAAAAATTGCCATTAACCTATCTGGGACACCATAGTCTTGGGCACAAGACTTTTGAAAGCAACGTAACTGATTCTGTCGCTAACTTAGGGCCTAGGTATTGCCGGAAAGTCAATGTTAAAACAGGGAGCGCCAGATATTTTGACTGTGTGGCGAAAACGCCGCTCTATTATAAGCGACTAAGCAAAACAATAGATTCTTGGTTGACAGAAAAGAGCTACAGAACCAGACCTGACTCTAGCCGGATAGGGAAACTGGAAGAAGACCTAAAATTACTTAGGGAGGATTTCGTCACTGCATTGTCCGAATTGGATATGAGCGTTGAGGAGTTCATCAATTTCTCCGATTTGATGAAACGGGTAGATGACCTTCAGGGTGAAATGGAAGAAGTGCGTCACAATCTCTATTTGGACTATTCTTCAACTAGAGAAGATGAAAAGGCCAGGAAAGAACTTGAGGCAGACGAATCAAGGTTGACGGAAATATCGCGGGATTTACACTCCTTTTCAGAGGACTATGCTGACTTGAAGGTTGACATGGCCAATAACCCTTACATGATCATTAAGGGGGAAGCCGGATGCGGGAAGTCACACTTGTTAGGTGATGTGGCTAGCAATAGGATTGCGGAGGGACTGCCAACGCTGCTTTTTCTTGGAACTGATTTTAATGATAGGAGTTATGAAGCCGTCATTACCTCAAAAATAGGGTTTTCAGGAACTTTTCCAGAATTCTTATCTAGTTTTAATCAGATTGGATGTCAAGTCGGTTCGCGGGCATTGTTGATGATTGATGCGCTGAATGAAGGTGACCATGCAAATTTGTGGAAAAACAAACTTCCTGGACTTATTAAATCGCTGAACGAATATCCTGCGATAGGCTTGGTAGTATCTGTGCGCGATACCTACTTCGACGATGTTATTCCAGATGACGTAGAAGCTAGTAGCAAAGCGACGGTTATTGAACATAAAGGATTTAAGGGGTTGGAATATGAAGCAGTGAAGCAATTCTGTTTGGCTTATAATCTGAAGCTGCCTAATGTCCCTATTCTTACCCCAGAGTTTTGCAATCCTCTGTTTCTCAAAATTGTATGTGATACATTAGAGGCTTCGGGTAAAAAAGATTTCCCGAAAGGCTTCAATGGTGTTATTACACTATTTAACCAGTATTTTCGTGTATTAGACAAACAGTTTGGACGGATAAGGCCAGAATACAAGTACAAGAAAGTGGTCAGCACCTCTGTTAAGTTACTTGCCATTCCAGTTTTTGAGGCAAAATACAATCTTCTGAAAATGCTCGATGCTGAAAGTATACTGCATAAATCTTTCCCGAACTGCACCTCATTGCTGGCAGACCTTATTGATAATAACGTCCTGCTTAAGACAAAGCCACAATACGGTGATGAGAATGAAGATTGCGTTGTTTTCTGTTACCAAAGGATTAGCGACTTTACAATTGCAAGTGAGACAATCAAACAATACCAGGATTGGGAGGTATTTTCGGAAAGTGTTAAGGAGGATAAAGCACTGCGCGAGATTATTGTTGAGTCGCACTGTCTTTACAAGGGAATCTTGGAAGCGTTTGCTACCTTAATACCTGAAACCTTCGGGCATGAAATATCCGAACTTATCCGCTTTATACCTAAGAAAGACCTAAACAAGCAATTTAATTCTTGTCTTGATTTTATAGCTGAAGCACAGATAAGAAGCTTGAATTGGCGATCAATAGAATCCATTAACAAGGATGCAATAAGAGGATTCTTGAATTCCAAATTCTGCAGAATTGATCCAGATATTTGGTATTACAAACTGACAGAGCTATCAACGATTCCCAATCATCCGTTTAATGCTGATTATTTTCACGCAATGATGCTGCGTTGCCCAATGCCGCAACGAGACGGGGTTTTCCAGTTTTTCTTCAATGGTTGTGCCGGGTACGACGACGAGAAATGTGCTAATCCTTTACGGCGTTTGATTGATTGGGCTTGGTCAGAAGGTGTTTCGGAAAGTGCAGATCCGGAATCGGCCAGATTGGCGGCAATTATGCTTTGCTGGCTACTCTCCTCAACATATATCAAGCATCGTGATGAGGCGACTAAGGCGCTTGTGAATCTTCTTTCCGAGAAAGTTTTAGTGCTCATTGAAACCATGCGTTCATTCGAGAAGGTGGATGACATGTATATCTCTGAACGATTATTTGCAGTTGCCTATGGAGTTGCTTTGAGAACATCTTCTGATGAGAATCTTGAGAAACTGGCCAAGTATGTTTATGATACCATATTTAAGCACAACAACCCTCCGAAAGATATTCTGCTAAGGGATCATGCAAGGAATATCATTGAATACGCTAACTATAAAGTAGGGCTTTCCCGTGTTGATATGAGGAAAGTGCGACCGCCATATTCTAGTCCCATTCCCAAATGGCCTACTGATGAAGAAGTAGAATACCTTCATATCAGTTATGATGCGCCAGATTTTAAAGAACGAAAAGGTGCTGAGCAAAACATGATTTGGGAATCAGTTAAAGGCGGGTTAGCTGATTTTTGGAATAAATTGGCAGAGCCAGTAATTGAAAATTTTTACCCAATCTCAATTGCGGAAGAAAAAGAGTATCAGAAGGCTGAGCGTTTGTTCAAGAGGGATTGGAAAAAGATTGCGAGGGTGTTAGCGAAAGCCAAGGCAAACAGTATTTTGAATGGCCCTAAGGAATCAAGTCCTCAAACATATCGTGACCAACTGTTAGAATTTATGAGCGAGGGCTTTGAAAAGGTTTCAACTGAAGAGCAATTGAAGGCAATGAAGGAAGTTATGATTCCTTTCTATGTCAAAGCGTTGGCTTTGCAGCTTCATTATGCCAGAAGGTTTCCAAACGAAGGTGTTAGGAACTGGATGGTTAAAAGAGCGTACGAATTAGGTTTTGACGTTGAACTTCACGGAAGGTATGATAGATTTGCAAAAGATTGGACTTTTCGTAATTCGAAAGGTGGTAGGATAGACCGTGTCGGAAAGAAATACCAGTGGATAGCATTCCATGAGGTTATGGGTATTTTGGCGGATAATTACCGGTTTGAGGATGATTACGCAAATGAGGGATCTGGTGGATATGAAGTATTTCACGGGACATGGCAATCTTTTTTGAGAAACATTAATCCTTCTATGATAGCACGAGAGAAAGTGTTTGACACAGAATCGATCGACAATGATGATGAGGCTGGAGAGCAGAAATGGTATCAAGAGGAAATGTATGATAACTGGGAGTACGGCGGTTCTGATGAGGCATGGGCGTCCTTGATTAGAGATTTACCAGATCCGGTAACTATGATTCAAAAAGTTGATAATAGCGGTACCGAGTGGCTCACTTTAAATAACTCTAAAAGTTGGGATGAACCTAAAGAACTGGGTAAAGAAAAGCATGAGTTTAAACTAAAGCGACATGACGCTTGTTTGTATATAGATGCGATTTTATTGAAAAAAGATGACGTTGATCAGGCTATCAAGTCACTTGATAATAGAAATTTATGGGGAAGTGTTGAAGTGCCGTCAGATGATTGGCAATATCTGGTAAATAGGGAAAAGTACTGGTCTCCAGCTTATAAAGACGTGTATCGAAACGAGAAAGACTGGACTGATACTATCGATGGTCTTAACGTTCCATTCATCTTTTCGACAGAGAAGGCGTGTGGACATATTGAAGGCGACCAATCTGGTACAATTAGTAAATACAGCATTCCTTGCCGGAGATTATTTGAAGGTCTGGGAATGGTTTATGATGCTCGTGATGGCCAATATGTTGACAAGAATGCAAATCTTATAGCGATAACTTATGGGTATGACCAGATATTGGTGAAGAAGGCTCCTCTTCTAGAATTCCTTGAACAGAGTGGACTGGCAATATTATGGATAGTTAGAGGGGATAAAAGAGTTTATGTCAGCGGAGGAATGGGCTGTCTATGCGAATATGATCCATGCGGAATCTATTATATGGATGTCGGCAAGAATCCTGTTGGCGTGCTAAAGTCTTATAAAAGAGTGTGATATGAGGCTGATTTGTTACAAGGCTATGTGTGGGGATGCTTTTCACTTGCGATATGTGGGTGAAAGTGGTGTGCCTCGAAACATATTACTTGATATGGGGCAAACCAGAACTTATACCACGGTTCTGAAGGGCGTTATTTCAAGTATTATATGCGATTCTGAGAAGATAGACGCCCTTTTTTTGTCTCATATCCATGATGACCACATTGGAGGAGCGAGTAAATTCATAAAAGAAATCCAATCAGACAGCAATCTTAAGGGCGTTGTTTGCCGCTGGATATACAACGCCCCCAGAAAATATGCAGTAGATTCATTTCACGATAATAGAAATGGTGTGTTGTGTGGAATTGTTTCTGGAGACAAGGTCTATGAATACATCATTACGAATTGCCCTTCTGATGTAAATGATATTATTGCTGGGCTGTCATTTGATATAGACGGAATGAAAGTTTCCATCCTATCGCCTGATGAGGATAGATTGAATCAGCTACGGGAAAAGTATTCTAATAAACGCCCTTTATGCAAATTGGAAACTGATGAGACAAGTGTAGAGGCCGGAAGTGTTACGGATGATTATGATACGCCACTGCCTCATTTCAAACCAAATAGTTTCCAAGAAGACACCAGCATTGAGAATGCGAGCAGCATTGCAGCAATATTCGAGTATAAAGGGAAGCGAATCCTATGGTTTTCCGACTCAGTGCCGTCTGTGGTTATTAATTCGTTGTCAAAGCTTGGCTATAGCGAGACAACAAAAATAAGGTGCAATGCAGTACTACTTTCACATCATGGGAGTTCGGGGAATAACAGCTTAGATTTGTTTAAGATGATAGCTGGAGAAAGGTATATCATTAGTGCCGATGGAATCAATCGTCATTGTTTACCGAATAAAGAGACGGTGGCAAGAATCGTAGCGACCTCGTCAGATTTGCCTGTGTCGCTGTATTTTAATTATAGTGACGGGCGGTTGGCGAGAATGTTCAAATCAGATTTGCCTGATGAGTTGAAATCGAAGTTAGATCTCCATTATTTGACGGATAGTGAGGCTATTGAAATCTGAATATTAATGGCTATGTTTGATAGAATTCAGAATTTAGGGCCAGTGACAGGGAATAATAATCTTATCACATTGCTGTCCACTAAAAGTTGTGGACAGCAACGGACTCGAACCACCACTGTAGGAAGTACCCGAACCTCATCAAGGATGTGGTTCCGCACAGGCCTAACGAAATATGGGTCGGCGACATTACGTATATAGAAACAGATGAAGGCGTCTGCTACCTTTCGCTGATAACGGACGCCTACTCACACAAGATCGTCGGTTGGGCTCTCGGTTCCACCCTGGAGACCATATACCCTCTCGAGGCCCTTAGAATGGCATTGGATACGATTGATGACGAGACCGCCAGCCGGCTTATCCACCATTCCGATCGTGGCTGCCAGTATTGTAGTGACGCTTATGTATCCGAGCTCAAGATGCAAAATTCGGAGCATGACCACCCAGTCTCACGGCTGAAAATCCAGTGTTTTTTCGGAGTATAACCACCCCAAAAGTGTCAACCATTCTGGTTCTTCCGCAATTTAGTTGAAAGACGGAGTTTGTACTGTTAGCAAAGGAACCTGGTATAGACGCGAAAAATCAATTAGCTAAATATCAAAAAACCGTAGTTTTAGTGCAATTTAACTAATTGACTATTAGGTATTTACATAAATATTTCGTAACTTTATGCTTACCACAGTATAAAGTTATAGATGATGTGTAAAGCACCTGACAAAAGCAAAATTACAACATTTTTACGGCAATGCCTAACATCAGCCTCTGCGAATGCCGACTTGTCGGCCCTTTATTCTCCAAGTGACCTGTCTGTTGAACAAGTGGAGCTCGAAGATA
>ERZ1034687.1432-NODE-1432-length-12417-cov-5.190099_pt1 | contig 12417 bp, 8 predicted proteins | sample MGYA00520704_ERZ1034687 | MGnify/ENA primary metagenome ERZ1034687 (study PRJEB33766, sample SAMN09781762) | gut metagenome | biome: gut microbiome | host: Homo sapiens | place: Madagascar | study: EMG produced TPA metagenomics assembly of the PRJNA485056 data...
CCAGTATACTTACTGTCTGCCTCTTTTTGCCTGGGTATGTTCTCTTGTCAGGACGATGTGAGAACTGATGGATACTCCACAAAGGACGTTCCAGAACTTCATGCTCTTTCTGCCGAGCAGAAGGAGGTGATCGACTACACTCCCAAAAACATCGTCATCGCTCACCGCGGAACAGAGTTCTGGGCTCCGGAAGAGAGTGAGGCTGCTATGCGCTGGGCTCGTAACATCGGTGCTGACTACATCGAGTGCGACCTTCAGAAAACAAAAGACGGTGTAATCCTTGCGCTTCACGATGAAAGCCTTCTCCGCACAACCGACGTTGAGGTTGTCTATCCAAGCCGCCAGAACGACTACGTGAGCGCGTTCACTTATGATGAGTTGCTGAAACTCGACATCGGTTCTTGGTTCAACGAAGCCAACCCGGAGCAGGCACGCAGCTCGTTTGTAGGTCTTGACATTCTTACTCTCGACGACGTGCTTATGATTGCCGAGGGCTACCGCATCAAGCGCGACGCCAACGGCAAGCGTATCGTGAACCGTGACGAGAAAGGAAACTATGTCAGCACTCAGTATGAGCCAGACCCATACGACAACGGCAACCGTCCGGGTGTCTATATCGAGACAAAGGCTCCTTACTTGTTTGCAGGCATGGAGAAAGCATTGTGCGCATGCTTGAAGAAACACGGCTGGTATGATGAGGACGCCAGCAAAATGAAAAAGATCGCTTATAAAAACGGTGTTCCTGGAAATGTGGATATCGCCAACACAAAGGCCCGTATCATCCTTCAGACATTCAGCCTCGGCGGTCTTATCAATATGAACAAGGAGTTCAAACGCAAGATTCCTACATTGTTCTTGATGTATGATATGACAAACTCAACTCCTGCGTCTTACGCTGAGAAGATCAACTTCGCAATCGACAACGGTGCTACTGCAATGGGTCCGAACATCGACTATATCAAGGGCTATCCTACAAGCTTGTATCCATGGCAGGGCGACATGATCCGCCGCACAGGAATGGACATCCACGCTTGGACATTCAACACTCAGGAGCAATTCCTGAAGTATACAGGTCCGTGGTGCGACCCGAAGAAGGAAGGTGGAGCAGACAAGAACTATGTTGACGGTGCGTTTACCAACCACGCCGACCTCGCTATCAATTTCTACCGCGAGACTCTTGAGGGCTATCTTGCAAAGGGTCTGAACTATTTCCGCTCGAATGCAAAATGCGGTCTGCCAGACAACTTGCACAAAAACACTCCGGTGAAGACTGCACAGGAAGTGCTCGACGAACTTCATTATGCGAAATAAACCTAACCACGAACAAGAAATATATAATTGAAATAACAGTATGAAAAAATATATCTTAGCTTTGGGTGTTTGCTGTATGGCTGGCGCGATGCCATTGTTTGCCCAGGAAAGCAATTCTGAACTGACCGAAGCACAACGCGAGTTGCAAGGCTACATGGATGAGGGTCTTGTGAAATTCAAGTCAGACAACGACAAGTTCTCATTCCGTGTTGGCGGTCGCGTCGCTATCGACGGTGCTCATTATATCGACGATTACACCGACCGCGGTTCGGGCGCGAAATTCTCTGCCGCACGCATCCGCATCATGAGTAAGATCGGATCGAAGGTGGATATGAAACTTGATTTCGACTTCGCTTCGAAAAATTGGTTGAAGGACGCATATCTGCGTTGGCACACAAACAAGAATGGTTTCCTCCGTGTAGGTAACTTCGCAGAGCCGTTCTCGGCTGAGAATATCCAGAGCACTATGGACTATCCGTTCATCAACAAGTCGGCTACTGTAGCTGCTCTCGGCACAGGCCGTGCAATCGGTGTCAGCTATCGCTACTATCACAAATACTTCTGGGCTGAGGGTGGTGTGTTCTCACAGAAATTCTCAAACCCGACAGAAGTTGTCAAAGGTGGTGATATGGGCTATGCATTGTCAGCCCGCCTGCTCGGACGCGTGAGCGGTGACGACTGGGCATTCCATGCCGGTGGTTCTGTAAACTATGGCCGTCCTGACGCAAACGGTTTCACAAACGGTTCTGACGATTACAACCGCACTGTGACTTTGTCTTCAAATCTTGAGTCTTGCGTTGACAACACCAAATTCCTCAATGCAACAATCAACAACGTGAAGACCGGTCTGAAATTCGGTGCCGAAGTGATGGCAAGCTATAAGAAAGTGTATGTGAAGGGCGAGTGGCTGCACGCTGACTATGTGCGTGAGCGCGACTGGGACTACAACTTCACTTCATCGCTCGGAACGCTGCTTTCAACAATGTTCCCAACGCTGTCGGCTTACCAGAGTCTTATGGGTGTTGACCAGAACGCCAAATTCTATGGCTATACAGTTGAGGCTGGCTTCATGATTCTTGGCAAGAACTATCGCTACAACAGTGTTGACGCTTTGATGAACCGTCCGAAAGGCAAATCGCTTGAGGTTGTAGCACGCTTCAACCACACCGATCTTAACGACATCATGGCAGGCCACATGTTCTATGGCGGCAAGTTCTATTCAAGCACGCTCCACCAGTCATTCGGCGTGGCTGACCAGTCGGTGATTGGCGGTAAGGCTGACACGTTCACTTTGGGCGTAAACTACTATGTTACTGATAATATCGTAGCTCGCTTGAACTATTCTTATCAGAAACTCAACCAAGAGTATACAAAGGAATTCATGCTCGACAAGAACCTGCACTCAATCCAGGCTCGCGTGGCGTTTGAGTTCTAAGCATACAAAGATAATTATAGATGAAAGAATGTATTTAGTCATTGCGCAGTGATTGCGCTTTGCTAAAGATTAACTCCGAAAGTCTTCCCGCTTTCGGAGTTTTTTTGCTCTCGTGCTATAAAAATATGTTTTATAGCATAAAAACGAAAGTTTTTGCTTTCGTGGCGAAATTTTTTTGCTTTTTTCAAGAAAAAGTTTCGGAAAAAGTTTCGTGAATAAAAAAATGTATATAATTTTGCTGCGAAATGAAACATAAACGGTTTTGACATAGAAACCAGGGATTTTATTTTGATACTTCGTTAGTTTAAAGAGACATGGTAAATAAAGAAAACGAATATGACGTAATAGTCATAGGAGGAGGAGCAACAGGAGCCGGCACGGCGCGCGACTGCGCGTTGCGTGGCTTGCGCGTTTTGCTGCTGGAGCGTTTCGATTTCGCTTCGGGAGCCACAGGCCGCAACCACGGACTGCTTCACAGCGGCGCCCGCTATGCGGTGACCGACAAGGAGTCGGCTTCGGAGTGCATCAAGGAAAACATGATTCTGCGCAAGGTGGCAAGCCACTGCGTGGAGGAGAACGACGGCTTGTTCATCACCCTGCCGGAAGACGACCTGGCATATCAAGCAACGTTTGTTAAGTCGTGTCAAGAGGCTGGCATCAACGCCGAAATCATCGATCCGGAGTTGGCTAAGCGCATGGAGCCGTCGGTCAATCCTACGATTGTCGGAGCGGTGAAAGTGCCTGATGGCTCTGTCGATCCGTTCCGCCTCACTCTCGCCAACATTATCGACGCAAAAGCCCATGGGGCGAAAATCCTTGTGTATCACGAGGTGCTTTCGCTTGTCAAGGAGCAGAACCGCGTGATTGGCGTTGAGGTTTTCGACCATAAGACTAAGGAGAAAAGCAAATATTTCGCACCGTTGACCATCAACGCCGGTGGTATCTGGGGCCACAACATCGCCGCTATGGCAGGCTGCCGTGTAGGTATGTTCCCAGCCAAAGGCTCGTTGCTGATTTTCGGACACCGTGTTAACAATATAGTGCTCAATCGTTGCCGCAAGCCGGCCAACGCCGATATCCTCGTGCCGGGCGACACAATCTGCCTTATCGGTACGACATCGAGCCGCGTGGGCTTCGACGAGGTCGACGACATGCGCGTCACTCCCGATGAGGTCGACTTGCTGCTCACCGAGGGCGAGAAACTCGCGCCGGCGTTGGCGTCGACACGCATCCTCCGCGCTTATGCGGGTGTGCGTCCGTTGGTTGCCAGCGACGACGATCCTTCGGGACGAAACATCAGCCGCGGCATCGTGCTTCTCGACCATGAGACACGCGACGGTGTGCCTGGTTTCGCCACAATCACCGGTGGAAAGCTGATGACCTACCGCTTGATGGCGGAATGGGCTGCCGACCTGGCTTGCAAGAAGCTTGGCGTGGACAAGAAATGTGTCACAGCCGAAACTCCGCTTCCGGGTTCGCGCGCTCCGAAAAACGTGCCGTCGGGCAAGACTTTCGATATGAGTGTCGGTCAGAAATCAGCATATCATCGTCATGGCGAGCTCGCCGACAAAATCGCTGCAAGCACAGAGTACGACAACAGTCTTGTGTGTGAATGCGAGGATGTTTCGGTGGGAGAGGTCAACTACGCGTTGAACGAGCTTCATGTGACAAATATGATCGACCTGCGCCGCCGCACCCGTGTGGGTATGGGAACGTGCCAGGGCGAACTTTGCGCCTGCCGTGCCGCCGGACTTCTCGGCGAGGCTCACAACTGCGCTAAGAAGGCGAAAGGCGATCTTGCCACATTCCTCAATGAACGCTGGAAAGGTGTTTATCCTGTGGCTTGGGGCGATGCTTTGAGAGAAAATGAGTTCACACAGTGGCTTTACGGCGGGGTGTGCGACATGAAACTTAACAACGAGGAGGTAGAAAAATGAAATTCGATACAGTAATCATCGGCGGCGGCCTCAGCGGACTCGCCTGTGGCATCCGCTTGCAGAAGAAGGGCGTCAAGTGCGCCATTATCTCTGCCGGACAGAGCGCATTGCATTTCTCTTCCGGCTCGTTCGAGCTGCTCAACCGTCTGCCTGACGGTACAGCTGTGGAAAATCCTGTGGAGGCAGTTGCGAAACTCGAAGCCTCTCATCCATATAAGAAAATCGGAGATTTCGCCAAATATGCATCCGAGGCAAAACAACTGCTTGCCGACAGTGGTGTGGAAGTGGAAGGCGAGGCAACGGAAAATGCGTTGCATCTCACTCCGATGGGCACATTGAAACCGGCTTGGCTGACGTTGTCGGAGTTCAACCGTTTCAAGGGTGCTGAAGAATTCAAGGGCAAGAAGGTGCGTGTTGCCAACATCGCAGGTTTCTTGGATTTCAATATGAAATTCGTGACCGACGCGTTGGAGGACATGGGTGCCGAGTGCTGTCAGGAGCTCATTCATATCGAAGAGGTCGACCGTCTGCGCAAAAGCCCTACAGAAATGCGCGCCACTAACATTGCGCGTGTTCTTGACAAAGAGAACATACATAATCAGTTATTGACCATACTTAAAAATTACTCTATTGGGGTTGATGCGGTGGTATTGCCGGCCGCAGTGGGACTCGCTTCTCAGAAACTTGTGAAAGCGTTACGAAAAGCAGTGCCGTCTGTAGTCTTAGTGCCGACAATGCCACCTTCGGTGTCAGGGATCCGCACACAGCAGCAGCTTCGCCGCGAGTTTGAGCGTCTTGGAGGCGTGTTCATGCTTGGCGACAGTGTGGTGCGTGCCGACGTCGAAGGAGGAAAGGTCAAGGCTGTATACACAATAAATCATGCAGATAACGGCATAAAAGCCGACAATTATATCCTGACCACAGGCAGTTTCTTCAGCAACGGCTTGGTGGCTCATTCAAACGAAATTGTGGAGCCGGTGTTCGGACTCGATGTCGATTTTGCGGCAGACCGTGCCGAATGGTGCGACCCACAGTTCTTCAACAAGCAGGGTTATCAGACATTCGGAGTTGCCACCGATGCCAATTTCAATGTGAAGAAAGAAGGCAAAGAGCTTGAGAATCTCTATGCCGCAGGTTCGGTGCTCAGCGGATTCAATGCTCTCTATGAGGGTTGCGGAGCCGGAGTGGCGCTTTTGACCGCATTGTATGTCGCAGACAATTTGAAATAAACGAAAGGAAACAATGGAAAACTTACAAGATAAAAACATTTCCGCCAACAATTTCGAGCAGTGCATAAAGTGCACAGTCTGCACGGTATACTGCCCGGTGGTTCCGGTGAACCCGAACTATCCAGGTCCGAAGCAGGCAGGACCCGACGGCGAGCGTCTCCGCTTGAAAAGAGGCGAATTTTTTGACGAGGCGTTGAAGTATTGCCTTAACTGCAAGCGTTGCGAGGTGGCTTGTCCGTCGAATGTGAAAATCGGCGACATCATTCAGTCGGCGCGCATAAAATACAGCAAACACCGTCCGTCACTCCGCGACAAGTTGCTTGCCAACACTGATTTTATGGGCACATTCGCCACGATGGTCGCTCCGGTGACCAATTTCGCGCTTGGCTTGAAGCCAGTGAAGATGGTGATGGACAGCGTGCTTAAGATCGACGGTCACCGCACGTTCCCGAAATATTCCGGACAGAAATTCGAAACGTGGTTCCAGCGCAACGCCGAAGCGCGTCAGGATGCGTTTAAGAAGCATATCAGCTTCTTCCATGGTTGCTATGTCAACTACAACTATCCGCAACTCGGCAAGGATTTCGTGGCTGTAGCCAACGCTCTCGGCTATGGTGTGCATCTCCTTGATGAGGAGAAGTGCTGTGGTGTGGCTCTGATTTCCAACGGATTGATAAATCAGGCGAAGAAGCAGGCCGCGCTCAACGTGTCGTCGATACGCAAGTCGGTCAACGAGGACAATCGCCCGGTTGTGGGAGTTTCGTCGACATGCGTGTTCACTATGCGCGATGAATATCCTCACTTGCTCGGTGTCGACAATTCCGACGTGCGCGACCAGATCAATCTTGCAACCCGCTTTGTGCATATGTTGATTGAAAACGGTGCGAAACTTAAGTTCCGCGATGATTTCCATATGAAAGCCGCTTACCATACGCCGTGCCACATGGAGAAGCTCGGATGGTCGTATTATTCAATCGACCTGCTCCGCAAGATTCCGGGTATGGAACTGACGGTTCTTCCGTCGCAATGCTGCGGTATTGCCGGAACGTATGGTTTCAAGAAGGAAAACTATGAAACCTCACAAGGTATCGGTTCTTCGCTTTTCGCAGAGATTGAAAAGGCGAAAGTCGATGTTGTGGCAACCGATTGTGAAACCTGCAAGTGGCAGATCGAGATGTCGACACCTACGAAGGTGGAGCATCCGATATCCATACTTGCGCGCGCTCTCGACCTTGAGGCAACGGAAAAATTGAACAAGTAAGAAGGAGTGGTTGAGGGAGATGCGTGCAATCTGGCGTTTTCCTCGAAACTCTTGAGCATAAATTTTTTATGGTTTGTTTAGGATTGTAATTGGTTGATTTTAAACCTTTTCTTCGTGACATAGTAATTTTTTTGGAAAAATTCTCGTAAATTTCGTGGTGAAATCCAAAAAATATTACTATGTTTGCGAACGAAAACAAAAGTTTTCCTAACGAAACCGAAAAAATAGAGAATAAGAAATTAACTTATAATAAAAACTACACAAAAATCTATTTAATCATGTCAGGTTTTTTAACACCCCCTCCCTTTAAGCCAGAAATGGCAAAGGAGAAGATAGACTCGACTTACAAGAACTATCGTTGGCAGGTATTCTTAGGTATCTTTATCGGCTATGCCGGTTTCTACATTGTCCGTAAAAACTTCTCAATGGCTATCCCGGCGTTGGCGCCGTTTGGCTTTGAAAAAGGCGAGCTTGGTATCGTTCTTTCGATGAACGCCATTGCATACGGATTCTCAAAATTCTTGATGGCATCAATCAGCGACCGCAGCGACGCCCGCAAGTTCCTCCCGTTGGGACTTATCTGCGCAGCGTTGTCAATGTTGTTCATGATTGTACCTATTCAATGGATCGGCGCAGAAAACAAAGGCCTGGCGATTACATTGATGGCAGTGCTCAACTTCCTCGTAGGTTGGTTTAACGGTATGGGTTGGCCTCCGTGCGGACGCGTGATGACCCACTGGTTCTCGATCAAGGAACGCGGCACATGGATGTCGTTCTGGAACTGCGCCCACAATGTGGGTGGCGCTTTGGTAGGCCCGATGGCTGTTTACGGTGCTATGTGGTTCGGTTCATGGTTCTATGGCGCACAGGAACAGTACTACTTCCTTATCGGTACTTACGCATTCCCTGCAGCAACAGCTATTCTTATCGCCATTCTCGCATACTTGATGATTCGCGACACCCCACAATCGTGCGGTCTTCCTTCAATTGAGAAGTGGAGCGGTTGCGCCGGCAAGAACTACGATGCCAAGAAGTCGGAAGAAGTGCTTTCAACTGCACAGATTTTCCGCACAGTGCTCAGCAACAAGCTGCTTTGGTACATCGCAATCGCAAATGCATTTGTATATATGGTTCGTTACGGATGTCTTGACTGGGCTCCTACAATCCTTACAGAAAGAGGTATCAACCTTAAAGATGCAGGTTGGGCATATTTCGCATACGAGATGGCAGCCATCCCAGGCACAATCATCTGCGGCTGGTTGAGCGACAAGGTGTTCCACGGACGCCGCGCGTTGCCGACAATCATCTTCATGGCGTTGATTATCGTTGCAATCATTGTCTATATGGAAAACCTCGACAACTTGAACGTGGTTATCGGCTGCTTGATCGCTATCGGCTTCTTGATCTACGGTCCTGTGATGTTGATCGGTGTTCAGGCACTCGACTTGGCTCCGAAGAATGTTGCTGGTACAGCTGCCGGCTTGACAGGCTTCATGGGCTACGTGCTCGGTACAGCAGTTTTGGCAAACATCGTTATCGGTTATGTTGCTGAAGGCGCAGGTTGGGAATGGACATTCATCCTCCTTATCGGAGCATGCGTACTCTCAATCGTATTCATGGCATTCACCTACAAGCAGGAACAATATCTTGTAGAGCAGAAAAACGCTAATAAATAACAGTTAGGAAAATAAGTGCCGTCCGGCAAATAAAACTGGGCGGCACTTTTAAATCCCTGGATAAAAAAATATCACTTTGCACCACGGTTATTGAAACGGGTGCGGAGCAAACAAAGAAAATTATTGAAATTCTTTCATCTATAATTATTTAATTACTTATGAACAAACAGATTGTAAAACTTGGTATGTTGGGCCTTGTTGCCGCAACAGCCATTACATCTTGCTCTGATGAACAGCAATTCGTTGACTTCAATCAGCAGGCAAAGAAATTTGAGGTTCAAGTTTTGAACGACGACCTCGCAAAAGTACGTGACTATGTACCTTTGTACGCAGTTATCGCACACCGCGGTAGTACATACTGGACACCGGAAGAAACAGAGGCTTCTTGGCGTTGGGCACGCGATATGGGTGCCGACTACTTGGAGTCAGACCTTCAGGCAACAAAAGACGGTGTCGTATTGTCACTCCACGATGACAATTTGAAACGCACAACCAACATCCAGACCGTGTTCAGCGACCAGGTGCCTAACATCCGCAAGGCATTCTATCGTTCGCTTACTTACGAAGATGGTACACCATGTAACTTCTCAGAAGAAGACATCAACACACAGTACAACAACGACCTTGGCAACTATTACAGCTACTATCCACGTAACTACTACTATGCAGAGCTTTTGATGCTCGACGCAGGCGCTTGGTTCAACGAGGACAGCCAGGAGCAGGCTCGCGAAAAATTTGCATCAACTAACAAGCCTTTGTCTGAGACATTGGCAGCATGGGCAGCAAATCCTAACGCACAGGTGGTTTACAGCAACGGTCTTTACATCAGCGCACTCGCTGACCAGATTGCATACGCAGAAGGCAAGATGCTGAACCGCGACGCAGAAGGTCGTCGTATCCTTCCTTATCATGTAAAGAACTCACTTAAGGGCAAAACTCTCCTTGAAATCTGTGCAACAGCACCATCAACAACAGTAGAGGGCAAGACTTACACAGCACAAGCCCGCTATATGGATTTCTTAGTTTATGACTTCTCAAACGCATACAAGGACGACCCACAAGACAGCGGCAACCGTCCTGGTATCTACATCGAGTTTAAGGAAAGCTGGGCACAGCCAAGCGATATGGAAGCTCGCGTTTACCATGAGCTTGACAAGTGGGGATGGAACATCATCACAAAACCAGCCGACGGCCAGCCATTCTACAAGAGCGGTAAGGTCAATGTAGGTAACACCAACGGTAAGGTTATCCTCCAAACATTCTCGTTCGATGCAGCTAACCGTACATACAGCGTATACAAAGGACGTATCCCAATGTGCTACCTCCTTTGGACAGGCACACCTGCTTATGCAACAGATATCGCATACGACACTCCAACCGGTTTGGCAGACTTCATCAAGTACATGCAAGATCACGGCTGCCACATCATCGGCCCGGCTATCTCAGGTGCACCTAACAACTATCCTGAAATGAACAACCCATGGCAAGCTTACATGGTTCGCCGTGCAGGTATGATCAACCACCCATACTCTTTCGACTCACAGGCTCAGCTCACTAAGCACATGGGCTACTGGAACTATGGCTATAAGACACCGTTCGACGAAATGAAGGTTACAGTTCCTAAGACAAGCGTAAGCACATTCCCAGGCGATAGCCAGACATGGCCTATCTACATGGACGGATGCTTCACCAACCACTCAGAGATGAACCTCCAGTACATGCTTGACAATGGTATGCGCGGCAACGCAAACTTGCCTAACCCATTCCACGCTGGTCAGAAGTTTGACAACAGCCAGGCTCCTCTTACAGTGCCTGACGCAAACGAGCTCCTCAACAAGCTTGGCTACTAATCAACAATAAAGCTTAGGAAAGAGAATTGATTCTTAAAAAATTAAATTGAAACTAAAATGAGAAATAAAAAATATATTTTCATGTCGGCTTTGGCTGTTATGGCTCTTTCTGCTACAGCGCAGGACTTTGACAACACCCCGACTTTGAATATCAACAATAAGGAGAAGCAGGTTAAGTTTACTGTCGGCGCACGTTTCATGGCAGACGCTGCTTACTACAATACAGAGGCCACTCCGTTGAAGAGTGGTGCAACAATCAGCGATGCACGTATCCGCACAAGCATGAGCTACGGTGAAAACTGGTATTTCTATGCTGACTTCGGCTTCGGCGGCGGCAAGTTCTCTCAGAAAAACATCTTCTTGCAGTATGCAAACAAGGCTGACAAGGGAACACACGCTGTGAAAGTTGGTTACTACAATGACCCAGCTGGAACAATGGCTGCTCAGACTTCACTCGGTTCTTACCACTTCATCTCTCGTCCAGGTATGGCGTCTTCAATTGGTGAAGGTCGTGAACTCGGTATCACTTACAAGTTCTCAAACGATCATTTCTTCGCTTATCAGGGCGTGTTCACTGAGAGCGCTTACAACCGTTTGGATGCAGGCTACAATGGCTTGACATTGAGCGGACGTTGGTTGTATCGCAACGCCAGCGACGTCAACAGCGCATTCCACGTAGGTGTCAGCGCACGTTACGCTAAGCTTGGTGGTGGCGAAGAAGTTACAACAAAGGGTTCTACAGTTTTGAAGAAGAGCCTTTCTTTGGGTCAGTCGCTCGAAACTTACGTAGACCAGAACAACATCTTCTGTAGCGCTACATTGCCATGGGCAAACGAAGTGATCGACTTCGGCGCAGAGGCATTGTTGGTACAGCCGGATTTCTTCGTACGTGCAGAGTACAAACACAAAGTTGTTACAAAACACCGCGATTCTTACTCAATCTTCATCGCCAGCCAGGACAACATCGACGGTTGGGGTGACCCAGCTCTCTGGGAGCAGGCCAACAAGATTAAGACCAACCACTTCAACGGCGCTTACGTTGAGTTGGGCTACAAGTTCTTCGGCAACGCTTACTCTTACGACAAGTTCAACGGTGTGATGAACGGTCTCAGCGGCAAGTCGCTCGAAATCGTAGGTCGTTTCAACTACACAGGTCTTAACGACTTGACAGAAGGTGAGTACTACTCAGCTGGTCGTGACCAATACTATGCAGCAGGTTTCCTTCAGGATTTCCCAGGTATCGGCGCAACTTCAGTTGGTGGTGGCGACATCTACTCAACAACAATCGGTTTGAACTACGCTTTCAACAAGTATGCTCAAGTAATGCTTGACTACACTTGGCACCGCGTAAACATCGACCGCTTGCCTCATGACAAGAACGTACACGCAGTTCAGGCTCGCGTACAGTTCACATTCTAAGAATAGGGCTTATATAAATAATATCATTCGGGAGGAAAGTAGCGATACCCCCTCCTTGACACAGACAAATCCCGGCGCATAGCGCCGGGATTTTCTCGTTTTTCATCGGTAGATGTCACTTTGACAATAAAAACAAAAATCACGAAGCCTTACATTTTGTAGTGCTTTTGATTTGTACTATCTTTGAATAAAATAGGCTTCATCTCGGAATAAAGTTCAAGTAAACTTGACTTTCTTCACTCGATTTGCACTATCTTTTGATAAAATAGGCTGCATCTCGGAATAAAGTTCAAGTAAAC
>ERZ1034687.1435-NODE-1435-length-12396-cov-5.796937_pt1 | contig 12396 bp, 9 predicted proteins | sample MGYA00520704_ERZ1034687 | MGnify/ENA primary metagenome ERZ1034687 (study PRJEB33766, sample SAMN09781762) | gut metagenome | biome: gut microbiome | host: Homo sapiens | place: Madagascar | study: EMG produced TPA metagenomics assembly of the PRJNA485056 data...
CCTTATTATATATATAGTGGACAAGAAAACAAGCAGCCAAGCATACCGCTCCCCTCCCTACGGGGGAGGGGCCGGGGGTGGGGCTTTGGGCTTTACTCATTATTAAAAACCTTATACGGGTCCATTTGCTGCATTTTCTTCTTTATATTCTGCTCAATGCCTTCGTTAGGCTGCGGGGTCTCCTGCTGCATCTCATTGGCAGCAGCCTCATCAGCATTGGCACCTTCATCGTCGCCCAATGCCTTGCGCACCTCGCCACGTTCTCTATAAGCATCGATCGAGAACGGATTGGCGTCAATCACCTTACCATAGGCAATTTCTGCTTCCGCCATACATCCCTTGGCTTTCTCTACACGTGCCTTGAGCAGCAGCACGTCCTCATTGCCCTCAATGCGTGCACACAAGGTGTCAGCATCCTCGGCTGCTTCTTCAACGTCACCACTCTCAAGCAGCAATTCGCCACGCAGCAATCGTGCAGCATCAAAGTCAGCATTCAGCATCAAAGCCTTGCTCAGCATCACCACGGCATTGGTCAGGTCGCCATGACCGCAGCACGCTTTGGCATAGAAGAAGTACACCTGTACGTTGTCGCCGTCGAGCATCATTGCCTTCTCGCACACATCAGCCATAGCCGTATAGTTCTCCATCATATACGCCACATCTGCCATGCGCAGCAGCACAGCAATATTATCAGGACACTCCTCAGCCATCTTCTGCAACTGTTCGTAAGCCTGCGACAGATTGTCGGTGGCGATATAAGCCTGCGACAGATAGTCACGACACTCCAGGTCGGCACCGTTCATTTCAATAGCCCGCACAAGACACTGTACGGCATAGTCGAACTGGCGTTCGCGCAAAGCGCGCACACCGTCATACTTCAGCACGTTGAAATCACGTGTCACGTCATTCTTTACCTCTTCTGTCGGCTTACTCTTGCTGCCGAATAAAGCTTTGAATATATTCATAGTCGTTAGTGGATATTATTATTAGGTTTACAATATGTGCCCTCAAAGGTAATATTTATCACGGATAACTCTCAATAATATTAAGGAAAATATCGTTAAAGTGTATGAAAACGCCAATATTTTACACGCTTTATACGTAAATTTGTGGCAAACAAAGAATAAAGCATCTTACAACAATGACAATATCACGCACCATAAAAATCAATAGAGCGCTTGCCGTCATAGTCATCCTATTGACTATGGCCTCAACATCGGCAGCCCAGGAAGTCAACACCAGCAGCACTACCCCATCCACCAAGTTTGACGACTCTGCCCTACAGCGCATCATGCCCACACGCTATGGCGGACACTCGCGCCAATGGCGTGAAGCTGAGGTAGCCGAACAGTCAGCCCCTATCTCGAACGATATTCATCAGGACTCGCTCCATCTGCCGCGCATCAATCGTTATGGTCAGCCCGAAGCCATAGCACGCTATCCTATGTACTTCAGCGGATGGAACAGTTGGGCTCTTCATCGTGGACTCAACGTGCAGTTAGGAGCCTCGGTGTTTGCACAGTTTGGCAAAGGTGCCCATCATGGAGCCGGCTTTCAGCAAGACATAGCATTGATGTACGCCATGCCTGTCAACGACAAGTTGTCGATAGCCGTGGGCGGTTATCTCAACAATGTCAACTTTGCTGGCGACAACTGGCGCGACGCAGGAGTGCAGGCCGTAATGGGCTATCGATTCAACGAGCATTGGGAGGCTTACGTTTACGGTCAGAAGACTATAACCAACAACATCTCCAACCGTCTGCGCTTCAGTCCATACGGCGGCTACTACGGCTACGGTCCTGCCGGCTACGGAACATTAGGAGGCTTCAGTCGCAACTTCTACGGAATGCCCTCATATTCGCCTTACGACATCTGCAACTTCGGCGACCGCATCGGTGCAACCGTTCGCTACAACTTCAACAACAATATGAGCATTGAAGTGTCGGTAGAGAACCGCTGGATACCGAGCCGTTAAACGGCGGCAGTTCAATATTCTGAAAGAACTGAGACCAGTCGTCTCGGCAAAAAACATCACGTTTTTAATAGTTATCCTTTTGCGGTTCAAAAGGACTCGTTTTGGCTTGCAAAAGGACTCCTTTTGAAGGGTAAAAGGACTCCTTTTGAAGGGTAAAAGGACTCCTTTTGAAAAGATATGTTTTTCATCTAAAAAAGACAGAATTATCATTTCTTTTTTGTACCTTTGTCGGCAGAAAGTTAATAAGTCAAACTATGGACATAGAGCAAATATCCGTTATGGGGCTTTATAGCCAAAACGAGAACAAAGTGCCCGCCACTTTGTTGCAGCTTATCAATCGGACTGGGGGGGGTAATTTTGCTCCGCTCGATATTAAGTGATTTAAAAGATCTATCCTCTCATCTTATTTGTATAGCCAATAACCCAATTGGTCCTGAAGAGCTTCCAGCGGAAGTGATGTGGACTGATTGGGACGGGTTGTTGTGTCGTATAGGGAAGTGTCCTGCTTCAGATATTATATAATCAATATTATAGTTTTTTCAACACTGTAAGGGTTTGGCTTCTGTTTACGTGTATGCCGAAAAGCTACCAACAATGGGAAATATGGTGTTTGAGAATTGCGATGCTGATAATTGCACGCTTTACGTTCCTAAAGGCACTATAGATATGTATCGCCAGTCTGACTTCGGCTATTTTAAGAACATAGTGGAGCTTGACGCTACGGGTATCAACAACCCTGCAGCATCTACCAATCTCAAGGAGGTTTATCGATACACTACAAACGGCAGACGACTGCTGACTCCTACTAAGGGCACCAATGTTGTTAAATACAGCAATGGCATGGTCAAGAAAGAGTTGGTGAAATAATCATTAGGCTTATATAATTATGGGCTGGCAGATTGCGGAAAAGGTCGCAATCTACCAGCCCATAATTTATTGTGTATATAAGTTAGTGTACTATTATTTCGTACAGTCTATCTGTAGAGCACTACTCTATCCTATTTCTTGAACTTCAACCTTAGACTATTCATCACAACACTTACGCTCGACATAGCCATAAGTGCGCTTGCCCACATTGGCGTTATTTGAAAATCAACGCCGAAGATATGCGGCAATCCGGCAGCCAAGGGGATGCAGACAATGTTGTAGACGAACGCCCAGAAAAGATTCTGTCGTATCATGCCTACCGTATGGTGCGACAACTGACAGGCATCGGCTATGCGACGCAGGTCGTCGCCCATAAGCGTCACTTGCGCAACGTCCATTGCCACGTCGGTGCCACGCCCCATAGCAATGCTGACATCGGCAAGGGCAAGAGCCTGCGAGTCGTTGATACCGTCGCCAACCATTGCCACACGACGACCCTCGCCTTGCAGACGACGCACTATATTCTCCTTATCCTGCGGCAGGCACTGGCTCTGCCAATGGGCTATTCCAGCCTTCTTAGCCCAATAAGCGGCAGCCTCCTCCTTGTCGCCACTCATCATCCATACCTCTATGCCACGTGCCTTAAGCATGGCTATTGCCTCGGAAGCATGGGGCTTCAGCTGCTCGCGATTCTCAAGAGGAATGTCGGCTGCCGAACGGAAATCAACATTACGATTAGGAATGGTCAGCGTGCCTGTCTTGTCGATAACGAGTGCGTCTACACGGCAGAGTTGCTCTACGGCTGTAGCATCCTTAACCAAAATGCCCTTTTGAGCCGCCTTGCCTATGCCAACCATCAAGGCAGTAGGCGTAGCGAGTCCCATAGCACACGGACAGGCTATGACCAATACCGACACGGCAGACAATACGGCCTGAGGAAGAACTGCCGCTCCACCAATGGCAAGCCACAGCACGAAGGTAAATATCGAAATGCCAAGTACGCAAGGCACAAAGACAAGGGCAACACGATCGACAAAACGCTGCACGGGAGCCTTCGAGCCTTGCGCCTCCTGCACCATACGTATTATTCCTGCAAGCACCGTCTGCTGGCCTACCTGCTCAGCCCGGAAACGCAGAGTGCCCTCGCTTACTATCGTGCCAGCCAACAGACGACTGCCCGACTGCTTGAGCACGGGCACCGGTTCGCCCGTTATCATAGATTCGTCGACATAACCCTCACCTGTGCTTACAGTTCCGTCGACGGGTATTTTCTCACCTGGGCGCACCTCAACTATATCGCGTGTTGCAACAGTAGCAAGCGGAACATCGTGCACCTCGTCATCTACTACCACGTGTGCCTGCTTGGGCACAAGTCCCATAAGCGAGCGTATGGCAGAGGCTGTAGACCGCTTGGCACGCTGTTCAAGACAGCGACCTGTGAGCACGAAGGTGACAATCATCACCGACGCATCGTAATAGGTGTGCCACTCTATGCCACGCGAGCCCCAAAACTGTTCGCCCCAAAAAGTATTGAACACGCTGAAGCCGAACGAGATGAGGGTTGACAGCGCCACAAGCGTGTCCATATTTGCCGAACGATGCACGAGCTGACGCCAAGCATTGGCGTAGAACTGGCGTCCGCAATACACCATATTTAATAAAGCAATGATGAGAAGCACCTGGTTGGCAGCATCGTTCGAACCTACACTCACCCACCCCATCGACACCGACATGGTGAGAAGCGCCAACAGCCACGACAGTATCATACGTCGCTTCAGCTGTCGGTAGGCATTGCGTTCCAATGCGTCGACACGCGTTTCGTCATCGATAATAAGCAGATAGCCGGCACCATCAATGACGCGTTTCATATCCTTGGGCGTCACTACACGCTCGTCGTATTCTACCATGGCAGTTCGGCCAGGCAGCGATACGGCTACCGACTTCACTCCGTCCATCATCTTGAGCTTGCGCTCTACATTGGCACTACAGGCTGCACATGCCATCCCCATTACGGGTAGTATTTTCTTTTCCATAGGTGCAAAGTTACGGTTTTTTATTATATAAGGTGTTACAGATTTAAGGATAAAGATTATAAGATTCAGAAAAACAGACTTATGGATTTTGACTTGTCTTAGGTTTGCACTACCTTTGCAAACAGAATGGAACATAACAACAGAAACGAAAACATAGCATATACAGCCGACTGCGCCATGTCGTTTTACGAACAATTGGAAGACGTGTGCACAGCCGACTTCACCATACGCGAGAAATACGCCATACTGCGCGACATATTCAAACGCGTAGTAAATCAAGGCATTGCACACAACAGCATCAACTTTATCGGTATGTTTGCCAAGCTCGACTATCTGACGAAGCAACACGGCATCCCTACCGAAACGGCTATGCTGATACACGACACGCGCAAGGAGCTGAACGCTATGCACAGCATGAGCAACGAAGAACTGGAGCAAGCGCTGGCATACAACATCAAGTCGACAGCCCTGCTGGTAAGCTATGTGTGCGGAGTTACAGCTATACCGCAGTCGCTCAACAGGCTGCTGCCCAAGAAGGACCGCAAGGGACGTTGGAGCAAGTTCGACATTAACCTGCTGCGCTGCATCGTACGTTCGTGGGACGACGACTACATTTACGCCACGGAAGAACAGAACGCTTCGGAACTTAAGATTTGCTACGGACAGCAAAACCGTTATCTGACGCTGGGAGGAAAGGGCGACTGGACTTATCTGAAACAAATCCTGTCGGTTGACACACAGCTCAACCTCGTGCGCATTCGTATGGAGGAAGACGTGTGCATGCCCGAACTCATCATTTACGAACCCGACTATCTGATAGACATCACGACAATTGCATCGTGCTTTGAAACATACGCCGAGTCGCCATACGTGAACATGGTGAACCGACTGAAACCGCAAGCCAACACGGTGCACATCCATCTCGGTAATCTTGCTGGACGCTTCCTGGACGACACGGTACACAACCGTAACGTGCCGTTCGGCGAGGGCGTTATGGAATTCTTCAAGACCAACACCATAAGTCTGACTTCGTGCGACGACATGAACGACCAGGCTACGGTGCAGAAGTTCTACCAGGACGCACGCCAACAGAAACAGAACATACAGAAACTCATAGGCAACGACCTGCCCAAGGAAGTGGACGAGTACGACCCGAAGGCTGTGGTGCTGGAGCCTACCTTCTTCAGCGACGTGCTCGGTATACAGGGCCGTCTCGACTTGCTGCACGAGAAGGAAGGACGCACCACGATAATAGAGCAAAAGTCGGGCAAGGGTGAATTTGTGCCTTTCTCATCGCCCGAATACAATCCCAACCGACCTGTGCCGCAAGAGAAGCATCTCGTACAGTTGTCGCTCTACCGTGCGCTGTTCAACTACGAGTTCAAGAAACACTCCGACCAGCTGCGCCACTTTATGCTGCTCTATTCGAAATATGCCGAGGGACTGGTGTCGATTGCCAATCTTCCGGAACTGACGCTGCGCGCAATACGTATGCGCAATCTGCTGACGTGGACAGATCTGACACCAGGCAATATGGGCATAAGCATACTGCGCAATCTGACAGCCGACAAACTCAACCGCAAGGGAGTGACTGGACGGCTGTGGGATGAATGGACACGACCCGAACTGGAAAACATACTGCGCCCAATACATGAGGCTACAGAACTGGAACGGACATACTACTTCCGATTCCTAAAATTCGTGGAACGCGAACATCTGCTTGCCAAGGTGGGCAACAAGACCAAGGACGACAGTGGATTTGCAGCCATATGGCTCGACACACTTGAGGACAAACGGGCAGCAGGCAATATATATGAGGAAATGACGATTGAAGAGTTCGGACTCTCAGCCGATGGTATGGTGGAGAGTCTGAGACTGAGGTTTGACATGGAACAGACTGCCGACACGTCCAACTTCCGCAAGGGCGACATCGTGATAGTCTATCCATACCGTGAGGGCAACGTGCCCAACGCCTGCGCCCAAATGGTAAACCGCGCTTCGATAAAGGAGATAACGACAAAGGGCGTTGAGGTGGTGCTGCGCAATTCGCAGACCGACAAGCAGGTGTTTGATGCGCCCGAAGGCACTCGTTGGGCTATAGAGCACGACATGTTTGAATCATCAGCACGCGCTCTGTACAGCGGTCTGCACAGTTTTCTGTCGGCAAATAAGGAGCGCCGCGACTTGATACTGAGCCAACGCACGCCTACCGTAGACCAGCACGTACACATGCACGGCGAATACGGAAGGTTCAACACCCTGGTGGAACGTGCCAAGCAGTCGCGCGACATATTCCTGGTTATCGGTCCTCCGGGAACTGGAAAGACTTCGTTCGGACTGCTCAACATACTGAAAGAAGAACTCACCGACGAGCATTCGAACATAGTGTTGCTGTCGTACACCAACCGTGCGGTGGACGAAATGTGCTCGAAACTGGTGGAGAGCAACATCGACTTCATACGCATAGGTTCGGAACTGAACTGCGACGAGGCTTTCCACGGCCACCTGCTCAGCCACCGAGTGGAACAATGCCGAACTGGCAAGGAGGTAAAGGAAGTGGTAGACCGAATGCGAGTGTTCTGTGCTACAACTGCAGCATTGAACGCCAACATCCACATTTTTAAGATAAAACACTTCGACCTTGCCATTATCGACGAGTCGTCACAGATTCTTGAGCCACACCTGATTGGTCTGCTCAGTGCCAAGTCGGGAGGCAGAAACGCCATAGAACGCTTCGTGCTGATAGGCGACCACAAGCAGTTGCCTGCCGTTGTGCAACAGACGCAAGAGGAGTCGGCTGTTGACGAACCCTTGCTGCACAACATCAACCTCACAGACTGCCGCCGATCGCTCTTCGAACGCTTGCTGGCGCAATTCAAGACCGCTGACGGTTACGACCCACTCTATGTCTACATGCTCACCCGCCAGGGACGTATGCACCAGACAATAGCCGAGTTTGCCAACTATGCCTTCTACGGCAACCGCCTTGAAGTGGTGCCATTGCAACATCAGACGTTGCCATACAGTCCGACAGCATCCACCAACGGAATAGCACAACTGCTGAGTATGCGACGTGTAGCGTTCGTGTCAGCACCACGCCCAAGAACTTCGGCTTCGGTGAAGACCAATCAGGTGGAAGCAGAAATGATTGCTGCAACGGTAGTCGAGATTTACAGACAGACACAGGAGTGGTTTGACGAAAACCAGACTGTAGGTGTCATTGTACCATACCGCAACCAGATTGCTACTGTGCGCAGCGCCATCGACCAGTACGGCATCGACGTACTTCACAACATAACTATCGACACAGTGGAGAGATACCAAGGCAGTCAGCGCGACTACATAATCTACGGATTCACTGTGCAGCAATACAATCAGCTCAACTTCCTTACAAACAACGTGTTCGTAGAAGACGGAATGGTGATAGACCGCAAACTGAATGTAGCCATGACACGTGCCCGACTGCAACTGCTCATGGTGGGTAATGCCGACATTCTGATGGAGAACTTCACATTCTACAAACTATTGATGTATCTGAAGGAGAAGAATTGCTTTTTCGACATTCCTCCTACCGAGTATTGCAAAGGCAAATTCAAGGTAGAAGAACTTAAGGAAACAACGGCAAGCAACGGACTGTTGCAACTGGGCGAGGATTTCGAGAAGACAATTATCAACTATGGACGACATGAGTTTGACACGCCACAGACAGCCTACAACAGGCAGATTGACAAGTCTGTAGTGGTGTCTGCCGAAGACCAAGTACGAATGTATTGTCATTACTACATGCCGCAATACTTGAAAGAAGCCGAAACCGTGTGGCGTGAGAAGTATCAGAGCATAATGAAGATGGCTGAGAGTTGTGGCAAGCATGTTGTAATGATTGACATAGGTTGCGGTCCGGCTACTTACGGCATTGCCTTCGCCCAGCGCTTTGCAGCAGAAATGAATAAAATAGAATACGTTGGAGTGGACACGTCAAAAGAAATGCTACGTATGGGAGAAAAGCTGTTCGACGAGCGTCAAATCTACAATCAACAGCCAAGCGAGAAGCAATGGGCGAACGTTGAACATAGGTTTACGAGTAGCATAGACGAGGCTGCTGACATTCTAAAGTCAGACAATGAAACAGAAGAAAGCTGTCTGCTGTCGCGATTCGTTGTGTTCAACATTGCCCATCTGCTTGCTTGCATCGACGGAAATATGGCTGAAACGCTGGCAATGAAAATCAACGGAATTATCAAACGCCATCCACAGAACAAGTACACCGTGGTGGTGACAGATAACGATTTCGACCGCAGAATGAGGTCGTACGGGGTGTTCAAGAGATGCGTAAATAATTAGGAACAAAAAAGAAATTCCCAAAGAGGGCGAGTGCTTGCGGGGTGTGGGTAACTCGTTCTCTTTGGGAAATGTTCTAAAGATGATTTGTACATAGTCAATCAATCAGTGCGACCTGATTAATTATACCAAATGGATGAATCTATACGATCCACACGAAACTGACGATCGTCTTCTTCGTTGTAGATATTGTCGAGCTCAAATGATTCAAAATCATACACTCTCTTTGTTGTTCTCATAATGCCATCCTCCCTTTCTGACCTATGTCTCATTGTCGGCCATTTTAGATTAATACTGAAGATGTGAGACTTCACCCTTTTTAGTTTTTAAGATATTGCAAATATAGCGGTTTAAATTGATATTTGCAAGTATTTTACATTATATTGCTTACGTTTTTAAACTTATTTTACCATAATTGCAACGTTATTCAATTTTTATGTCATTTCACGAAATGCACTACGCACTATTGGAATAGCAATGATAAACGTGACTACATCGCACACTGCCTGACACATAGCAATGCCCATAAGTCCGAAGAAATGTGGAAGAATAAGTATAAAAGGAATGAAAACAAGACCCTTGCGAGCCGACGAAAGCACATTGGCACGTAGGGGACGACGCGTGGTCTGAAGCATCATATTGCCTACCATAATGTAGGCATTGAGCGGATAGACGGCAAGATGCCAACGCAACGCCGTGCTGCCAATAGCTATTACGATAGCGTCATCGCGAAAAACGGCTATGGTCTGTTCGGCAAAGCAAAAGAATACTGCTGAAAAGAACAACAAAAAGATGAAGCCTACACGCACAGTAAACCAAAAGCCATGACGTAAACGGTTGTACAGGGCGGCTCCATAACAATAGCCACAGAAGGGTTGGAAACCCTGACCAAGACCTACAATGACTGCCATGACAAACATTGTGACACGACTTACAATAGACATGGCTGCCACAGCAGCATCGCCATAACCTGCTGCAGCAACATTAAGAAGAACGACGGAAATGCTTGCCAATCCCTGTCGCGACAACGAAGGCGAACCGCCATATACTATCTCACGCACATAATGCCAATGCAGAGATAAGAATCGTGGACGAAGACGCACCCCAGCAGTAGCACGAAAATGACACATTGCAAGCAATATGGCCACACTCACCAACTGTCCGATGACGGTGGCAAGAGCAGCACCACGCAGTTGAAGGCCACAAGCGAATATCAAGATGGGATCGAGAATCACATTGAGCAAGGCTCCGCTGATGATGCCCCACATGGCATAACGGGCATTACCCTGCATACGCAACTGACTATTGAGTGTGAACGAGGCTATCTGAAAAGGAGCGCCAAACAATATGATAGCCATGTATTGCTCGGTGAAAGGAAGACTTGTGGCGGTGCTGCCAAGCACCAAAGAGAGAGGACGCAGAAACAACAGTGCAACAACAGCAATCAAGATGCCTGTAAGCAAAGCATAGACCAGTCCGGTAGTGGCCATAGACGAAGCATTGTCGGTGCGACGTGCGCCAAGTTCGCGCGACATATAGGCACCACTGCCATGTCCGAAGAAAGATCCTATGGCTTGAATAAGCGACATCAAGGGAAAGACGATACCTACTGCGGCAGTCGACTGTGTGTTGAGCTGACCGACGAAGTAGGTATCGACTATAACATAAAAGCATGTCACAAGCATAGAGACAATCGTAGGCACTGCCATCGTAAGGATGACACGTGATACAGGTGCCTGCGTAAGAAATTCGTAATTGTCCCTATGTCGTGGTTGCATACTAATCCTTCAACGAATAGACTATTGTAGTTACTACTCTTACTTTCTTAATATATGGAGTGTTCTGGTCGCGATCCTCAATAGAGAACTGTCCCTGGTCGGCCGATACAATCTTGTTGAGATTGCTCTTAGAGTTCTTGGCAAACTGCTCGGCAGTCTTCTCGGCATTGGCTATTGCCTCCTCCATCATCTTAGGCTTCATGTCGCGGAACGAGACAAACTCGTACTTGACGGGATTGTCCCAACCGCCGTCAACAATTGCCACACCCTCCTTAAGCAATTCGCCCTGACGTGCAATAATAGAACGCACAAGCTTCACATTACGCGATGTTACGGTGATGACCGACGTAATATTGTAACGATAGGTGCGACGGTTGTCGCTGTATTGGTCGGCAGTCTGGTCGATAACCTTAGGAGCATTAACGCTTATCTCCTCAGCCTTGATGCCGTTAGCAATAAGGAAATGCTTGATTTTCGACTGGGTGTTGCCAAGACGCGTATAAAGCTCGGGCAACTCATTGCCTATCTCCTTCGACACAATAGGCCACGTCACCTTGTCGGCGTCAACCTCCTTTTCGGCCAGTCCTTTCACTGCGACCTTGCGGTCCTTATTGGCAAAATTGTCAATACCGCCCTTGATACAGAAACCAAGGACTACAATGCTCAATGCTATCAGCGCGGAGCATAAAATGGATCTGTTGTTGTTCATAAGCAAATATTTTAAAAAGCATACTCAAATCATACCACTCCCCTCCCTACGGGGGAGGGGCTGTGGGTAGGGCTTGTGCCTTTTACTCCACCAACGTCTGCACGATTCGCTCAGCCGAACGTCCGTCCCAGCGTTCTGGAATGCCACAATGCTTCCATTCGCCATTAATCATACGAGTCATTTCCTCGCCAAGCAGTACTGGATCCTCGCCTACAAGCACATTAGAGCCTGTCTTAACTGTCTCGATATGCTCGGTATAGCTGTTGAGCGTGATGCAAGGCACGGTATTGAACGTTGCCTCTTCAGCCACGTTGCCCGAATCGGTAACAATGCCGAGAGCATGGGCTGTGAGATAGCCGAACTCAAGGTAGCCAAGCGGATTGACTATGTGTAGTCCGTTAAAAAGCAAAGGATTTTCGTTGACTATCTTCTGCACAGCTTCGGCAGCCAACTTGCGTAGCGGTGCTACAACTGGAATATCGCCAGCATGCGACATCATGCTTAGCAATAGCGAGCGCAACTCGTCGGTTTTGGCAATAAGAGCCTTACGGTTTAGGGTGAAAACGATATAGTTGTTCTCGGTCAACTGCAACTCGTCCATAACGGCAGGACGAACAAAGCGTTGATGATTAAAGCGCAATGTGTCCATCAGTATGTTGCCCACCTGATATATCTTAGACGATTCTGCTCCCTCAC
>ERZ1034687.1441-NODE-1441-length-12370-cov-10.796102_pt1 | contig 12370 bp, 7 predicted proteins | sample MGYA00520704_ERZ1034687 | MGnify/ENA primary metagenome ERZ1034687 (study PRJEB33766, sample SAMN09781762) | gut metagenome | biome: gut microbiome | host: Homo sapiens | place: Madagascar | study: EMG produced TPA metagenomics assembly of the PRJNA485056 data...
GTTATGGATTGGCACCAAGAACGATGGTCTCAATGTCTATGAGTATTCTCTTTCATGAGATTGTCATTTCCTTACTCACTTTCTTATTATACCTTTAATGTATAGACTTAGCAAAACCTACCTATAAGATTTAGAAACGGTTATTTGTCGTTGTTTGTTTTCGGTTGCAAATATACAGTGAAATTATCATTTCTGTAGGTAATTTTTCGTGCAAAGAGACAACATAAATCGTGCAATGCAAGATTTATACCCCCTATTTTGGTGTTTTTCTGCCATTTTTTAGTATCTTTGCGCCCAAAATCAATCTTAAACATGAAAAAAATCATTCATCTACTAACAATTACTTTCGTGTGCTTGTTGTGGCAAATCCTTCCCATCAAGGCACAAAATTACTGCGTCAGTTCCATGGGACTGGGAGAAGGTTTGTCTTGCAACTACGTAGTAAGCATGGCTCAAGACAAAAATGGATTCCTCTGGTTTGCCACCGAGGAAGGACTCAACCGCTTCGATGGCGAGGAGTTCTTTAGCTATTATAAGGCAAGAAAAAATACCAATAGCATTTCTAGCAGTGAGTTGAATTGCCTGCTAGACGACCCCAAGAAACCATGGTTATGGATTGGCACCAAGAACGATGGTCTCAATGTCTATGACTATGATACCGACACTTTCAAAACTTTTAAGCACAAAGACGGCGACTCCCACAGCATCGCCACCAATGACATCACAGATTTGTCAGCATCCACAGATGGTAACATCTGGGTTACCACATATTGGAAAGGCGTTGAATATCTCAACACAGAGTCGGGCATTTTCACCCATTACAATCATCAAACGGTGAAAGGTATGCCCGACAGCCAACTGTGGTGCGTGGAAGACTTGGGCAATGGAATCATCGCTGTTGGGCATGTACGTGCAGGTTTCACCATCATCGACACCCACAACCACACCGCCCACAATTACCGTCACTCCCCCACCGAGAGCAACTCCATTGCCAGTGATGAGATCAACAGCATATTCAAGGATCGCAACGGCACCATTTGGGTGGGTACGAGCAATGGCATCGACATCTTCGACCAAGTGAACCAAAGTTTTATTCACATCGCACAACAAGAGCTCAATAATCACAGAATCTATGATATCAAGCAGTTTGCCGATGGAAAAATCTGGGCTGCAACAGAAATGAATGGTATCATCGTCTTCGATGCCAACAAGAAACTGTATGGTGCCAGCCAAGACTATCCATACATTACTATCAAGGAGGGGGTGACAGAACACACGCTGACAGGCAACAGCGTGCGAAGCATCTTGCAAGATAAATATAATAATGTATGGGTAGGACTCTATGGAAATGGAATCAATTTCCTCACCACCACCCGTCCTCCATTCTCGATACTAGACTATGATTCCAAAGATGTCATTTATCATCTGACAGAAAAGTCGGTCATGGGATTGGCTCGTGACAGAGATGGCAACCTATGGGTAGGCACTGACGGAGACGGCATCAACGTATTTTCTGCCGACATGAAACGAATCGGGTATTATCCACAGGAGGCTGGACGAAATGTATTGGTTGCCACCACCGACTCACAAGGCACACTTTGGTTTGGTTCCTTCAACAAAGGAGCCTTTGTAAAAAAGCCAACAGGAAGTTTTCAGAAATTGGCACTCGACAACACAATAGACATCCGTTGTTTTTATGAAGACAAGAAGCAACAGATGTGGATAGGAACGAGTGATGGAATCTATATCGTTGATACTAAGACCCTCCAGCAGAAACAGCACTTTGAGGTTGGCAATAAATTCGTGAGAACCATCTGCCAAGACAAACAAGGCAGAATATGGGTAGGCTATTTTGGCAATGGCATCGAAGTTTTTACGCCAAACATGAAGAAAATACAGAGTTTCAACTCTAAGGACAAAGGTTCTCGTACCCTGCCTTCCAACTCCATCAACCAGCTTTACCTCGACTATCGTGGACAGATGTGGGCAGCCAGCAACGAAGGCGCTATCTGTATAGATACGCAGAAAATGACAATCAAGAAAATCTACGATAAAAGCAACGGATTAAACAACGAGCATATTCGTGGCATGGTAGAAGACAAGCAGCACAATCTATGGATGAGCACCAATATGGGTATCAGTTGCATGGACAGCAAAGAGCATTTCTACAACTATACCAACAAAGACAACGTACCACAGGCCAACTTCAATGACCAAAGTGTGTGGGTAGCACCCGACGGAACCATCTACATGGGTTCGTCACAAGGACTATGCTACTTCAACCCTGAGTATGTAAGAAAAAAGCTCAAAGCCCCAAAAGTATTCATCACCTCGCTCACAATCATGAGAGGCATTGAGAAAAATGATAGCACCCTCAATCTCATCAACAAACAGCAAGTATCACTCGCCCACTCCGAGAACACCTTCTCCTTGACATTCAATGTACAGAACTATGCCATTGAGCGATATGTGGAATACAGCTATCTCCTACAGGGCATGCAGAGAGACTGGATAACCACCACAGATGGTCGCATTACTCTGCATGACATTCCTGCTGGCAAATATAAGTTGCAAGTACGTTCCAGACTACACAACCAAGAGTGGTCGGAAGAAATAGCAGAGCTGACGATTACTATTCGCCCTCCATTTTGGCTTTCTTGGTGGGCAAAGTTTATCTATGTCCTCCTATTCATTGGGGCGACAGTAGCATCCTTGCGTATCTACAAACGCCACTTACGCCTGGAATACTTGCTCAGGGCTGAGAAAATCAATCATGAACAAGAAGTGAAGTTGAACGAGGAAAGACTCCGCTTCTTTACCAATATCACACATGAGCTACGCACACCGCTCACCTTGATATTAGGACCTTTGGACGACATCTCCCACTCTGGTGAAATCAACAAACATATCAAGCACAAGCTTGCCATCATTCATCAAAGTGCTCAACGATTGAACGAACTGATCACACAAATCTTAGAGTTCAGAAAGACAGAAACAGGCAACCGACAGCTCAAGGTGACCAAGGGAAATATCGTTGATGCCGTACACGAAATCAGCTTGAAGTATGAGGAATTGGCACAAAAGCCAAATGTAGGCTTCCGCTTCGTGGCTCCTGAGAACCCGATCGATACCTATTACGACCAAGATGTAATTAGAACGATTGTAGATAATCTCGTGTCAAACGCCATCAAATACACTGACAAAGGTAACATCGACATCAGTGTGGAACGACGCAGAAGCCAAGACAAGCATCTCATCGACATCACCATCAGCGACACAGGTCATGGCATATCAAAGCATGCCTTACCTCATATTTTCGACAGATATTATCAAGAAAACGGCAAACATCAAGCTTCTGGCACAGGCATAGGTCTTTCACTCGTCAAGAAACTTGTCGCTCTGCATGAGGGCGAAATCAAAGTAGAAAGCAGCCTGGAAGAAGGAACCAGCTTTATCTTCACCATTGATGAAAACAATGTCTATCCTCATGCCATCCATGAGAAGACTGACCCTGAAAACAATGCTCCATCATTGGCAACAGAACTGACACAAGAAGATACTGATGAAGGAAGCGGAATGAAATTAGAAAAGAATGATGAAGGAAATGGCAAGAAGCCAATACTACTTATTGTAGAAGACAACAAGGAAATCTTAAACTACATCGCAGACTCATTTGCGGAAGAATTTGACACCTTGACTGCCAATGATGGTAGAGAGGGATTGGCAACGGCCTTGGACAAGACACCAGACATCATCATCTCCGACATCATGATGCCAAACATGGATGGAAACAAGATGTGTCGTATGCTAAAAAGCGACATACGAACCAGTCATATACCTATCATCCTGCTGACTGCCAAGGACAGTTTGGAGGCAAAGGAAGAAGGCTATGACTCTGGGGCTGACTCCTACATCACGAAGCCATTCACCCATTCGCTGTTGTCTAGTCGCATCAAGAATCTGTTGTTACAGCGCAAGCGCAGTCTGCAAGCCATCAACAACTCCCAGACCACAGACCTCAGCGAAAAGAAAGAACTCTTGCGAGAGTCGCTCAACAATCTTGACCAAGAGTTCTTCGATAAGATGAACAAGATTATTGAAGAAAACATCAGCGGTGATGTGGATGTCAACTTGCTGTCCACAAAACTAGCCATGAGCACCAGCACGCTTTACCGCAAGATGAAATCTATGACAGGCATCTCAACCAACGAGTACATCCGAAAATACAAGATGCAATATGCTGAGCACCTCTTGCTGGAAGGCAAATACACCATCAGCGAGATTTCGTTCATGGTGGGCATGAACAGCATCGCTTACTTCCGCAAGTGCTTCAAGGATGAATACGGTCTGATTCCTTCCGAATATCTCAAAAAGTTGAAAAGTGAGAATGAGGGAAATGAATAAATACAATATCATCCCTCTTTCCACTCACTGACCGTCCCTTCCTCAGAAGAGAAGTTAGCACCAATAAGGTGGACATTGCGGCTATCCGACAGATATTCCTTGGCATATCCCTTGTCACGTATCTGCTGCAAGGCTGCATCAGCGGAGCCATCAAGTTTGAACTCGAAGATATAAACATCCTTCGGGGTCTCTATCACACAGTCTGCCCTACCCTTGCTTGTCTCCTTCTCATGGAAGACGGTGAAGCAACTGAGCATCCGAAGCAAGAGATAGAAGGTATATTGGAAATGACGCTCATACTCTCGCTCCGTTTTCTTGCGGCGCACGGAGTATGGGATGCTCGCCAAGAATGCCGTCATACCTTCCATAAAAGCCTCCAACTCGCCACGCTTCAACTTATGCACGGAGTCGATGAGCCATGAGGTGGAGTCCTCCTTGGTCTTCAGGTAGTCATTGGCTATGAGAGTCAAGAGTCCTTCCCTCACCTCATTGTTAGGAATATCAAGCAAGAAGCTATCAGTATCTTCATCATAGCCCTTGATGGTAAGATAACCACTCTGATATATCATCGGCAGAGGCTTTTCCACATCAGCCTTATAGTCATCAAACTGTGATACACTATAATACCGCCCCACGAGTTCGTCTAAGTTCTCATCAGAATGAGATAGCAAGCGAATCAGATAAGTTGGTGTGCCGCTTTTAAACCAATAAGAGTTCAACCTCAACTTTTTGAAAGCATTCAATAGACTAAAAGGATTAAACACTTCGGTCATGCGAGCACTGAAATGATAACCATCATATTTCAGTTGAAGTCTTTCTATCATTTCTTCATAGCTGCAATTCAACTTCGTTGCCATCTCCCGAATTGGCTCAGAGAAATATTTTACGAGTTCTTCTTTAGTGATGCCACAGATGGCTTCATATTCATCGTCCAGACTGATGTCATCCGGTTGGTTGAAACCACTGAACATACTGATTTGCGAGAATTTGGTAACACCAGTGAGGAAAACAAAGCGCAAGTCGGCATCAGCTCCCTTAAAGGTAGCATAGAACGACTTCAAAATATTGCGGTGCTTCTCTTCCAATGTCATCGTCTTGCCAAGATGCTCCACCTGAAAATCCATGTCCAATACATCAAGAATAGGTTTGTCATACTCATCGATGAGGACGACAGCACCCAGCCCCGTCTGTTCATGGGCTGCATGAAGTATCTTTTGGAACCTCTGGGCTAAATCGGGATTGTCATTTACTAATCCATACTGTTTTTCCCAATCAGTCAATTTATCATTAATGGCTGCCTCCAAACTTCCATCATTCAGATAATTGCCCGTATTGAAATCCAAATGGAACACTGGGTATTGTTTCCACTCCTGCTCTAGCGCATCAATGGCAAGTCCCTTGAACAATTCCTTTCTGCCCTGGAAGTACGCCTCCAAAGTAGAAATGAGAAGGCTCTTTCCGAACCGTCGAGGACGACCCAGAAAATAAACAGTTCCACTATGCACCAAGCTATACAATAAGCCTGTCTTATCTGCATAGACATAACCACCATTGATAACTTTCTCAAAAGTCTGTATTCCAATAGGATATTTCATGCTCATATTCTCCTTATTATAATATGTTGCTGCAAATTTACGCATTTTATTTCAAATATGGATGTTTTTCTATAAAATTCAACATAAGTCATTTATCAAATCCATAAATCTTAGTTTTGTTGCTTATTCAACTCGAATTCGATTTCTTCAATGGTAGGCAAAGAGGATTTCCACTTGTCTTTGATGTCATCTTGAAGTTCTGTTTCCCATGATACAACACCCATTGGTTTGTTGTATCCTTCCATGGAATAGCGGGCAACAGTTTCATCCTTACTTTTGACAAGTAAAAGACCGATAGTTCGGTTGTCTTGAGGTTGCTTCAGTGTTCCATCAACAACACTTTGGTACATACCCAGCAACCCCATCATGCCAGGCTCAAAATCATCGGCTTTCAATTCAATAACGACATAGCACCGCAAGCGTAAATGATAGAACAACATATCAAGATAGAAGTCGTTACCTCCAAGCTCCAGATGCACTTGACGACCAACGAAAGCAAAACCCTGTCCTAATTCAAGAAGGAAATTCGTAATATGAGATGCCAATCTATCTTCAATATCCTTCTCACGACTATGGCTGTCAGAACCAGTGAAGTCGAGCAGATATGGATCCTTGAACATTTGTTGCACCATGTCACTCTCACTATTGGGCATGGTCAGTTCAAAATTGGAGGGAGATTTTCCTTTTCTTTCCAATGTATAAGCCTCTATTTGTAAATCAAGTATGCTTTGACTCCATCCATATTTGAGTGCTCCCCACGCATACAACAACCGTCTGTAGGGTTCTTTTATTTTTTTCATCAAGGTAATATTGTGACGCCACGGCAACTTCGAGATGATGTTGACAACAGTCTCCTCCTTAGGCCATTGCTCTGCAAATTGTCGCATATACTTGAGATTACGCGGAGAGAATCCATGTGCTTCAGGGAACTTATTCTTGATGTCATTTGATAAGCGGTCTATCACTTTGGCTCCCCATCCCTCTTGTTTTTGGTGACGAAGGATTTCCTTACCAATGTGATAATACATCATCGTCATTTGCACATTGGCTGTCCACATGATATTTTGGCGACTAGCAGCGATGGAATTTCTTATCTCAGAGAAAAAATCATCATACCAGTTAGGAAGCTGTAAACTGGCTACTGGAGTGGGAAAGAACACTCCTTTAACTTCCTTATTCAACCGTCCTTCACGTTTATCGTTTTCTTTCATAATAAACTGTTTTTAGAAACTCAATTTATCTAAAGCGTACCTGAAAATTCAAATCAATATAATAATGACCATTATTTTCGTAAACATAGCCGAAATCCTTGCCCATACCTCTGTCTGGTCTATCTAAATATGTATTCTCAAACAGATAGTTGCCAAAAATATCATCAGACATAGCACGATAGTATAGCATATCACCACTTTTACTAACGTCTATATATCCACCTGTCAACTTTTTCCGTCCGTTCCATACAGATGATGCCGTCATACCTGCGAACGAAGCAAAGAGGAAGTCTTTGAATTTAGCAGGATAGAATATTTGAGGATTTTTCATGTGGGTTGGATTCAGTTCTATGCCCTTATTGCAAATCTCTTTGACACCAGAGCCACAAGTTCCATAATATAAAGCATATACAAGAATCGCCGTATTCAGAATTTCTTCCATTCGAGAGTCGACAAGAGCAATGTTTTGCTCAAAAGTCTCATTTCGACAGCCAACATACTGAAGAGAATATTTCTCTTTTATTTCAGCTATAATAGAAAGAAAAGAATCTTTTGAGTTGATTCGATGCATTCCCACTTTATCACACCCCATCACTTCAGAAGTGAAACCAGAAGTTTGAGAAGGATAAAACAAGGTCACTGGACTGCCAACATGAGCTTTTACAGAAAAGCCTTCCATCACGCTAGAAACTCGACTTGGTACAAATGTCTTAACAGAATCATCTTTTGTCAAATCCGAAGATGCCCCATATATACGCCCCTCACCTAACAAACGCATAAATACGTATGCCTTCATCCATTCACCTCTATTAAATTGCCATCTTGCCATACTTAAAAAATAAACTGCTGCAAATTTACGTATTTTATTTCAAATTATTGGTATTTTTTGATAAAATTACGCTAAAAACTGCAGAATAGCTTAAAATGAGCGAATTATGAACTTTCTACCTCAATAGAGGTAATGATTTGGCAACAGTTCTAATTTCAGAAATATGCGTACGTTTGCTGTCAAACAACTCTTTTCAAGCGCAAAAATACAATATTTCTTTAAAGTAGAATGCGAGAACAACGTTAAAAAATTATATATTGGAATAAAAGTGAGAATAATTCATTTCCTTTGCAAGAAAAATAAAATATTATGGATATAAATCGCCGAACTGGGCGGCGCCTATCAGGACGAAAAGAACGAGTGCGGTCTGTCGGGCCAGTACATCAAAAACGACAATGGAGATTTCACAGCTCTTAGTGCCCGGCTCAATGTCAGTTTCTAAAGTAAAGAGATAATTAGTAAAAATACATCAAAACATCATAATATACTACAAAATAATATCAGATTCACTTTTAATTCAATATCTTTGCAGAAAATTGAAACATATTGCGATGATATTTACAAGTACACTTATATTGAATAAAACAAGATGTAATGTGCCCCATTACATCTACCATTGCTGTTTTCGAAAATAATATGTTATTTCTACTTCAGACAACATATTATTAACGAATTAAAAATTACATGGGTTTAATCATATTATATTTTTTAGGTGCTCTGTCACTATCCTTTTTATGCTCCGTCCTGGAGGCGGTGCTACTTTCCACTCCAATGTCGTTTATCTCGATGAAGGAGAATCAAGGCAATAAAACTGCCTCGTTGATGAAACAGTACAAAAACAACGTAGATCGTCCTGTGGGTGCCATTCTTTCGCTCAACACCATCGCTCACACCATTGGTTCTGCCGGCGTGGGTGCCGAGTCTATCAAGCTCTTCGGCGAAGAATACTTCGGAATCATCTCAGCCATTCTCACCCTGCTGATTCTGGTGCTTTCAGAAATCATCCCGAAGACCATCGGTGCTTCCTACTGGCGCTCGCTGGCAATGACATCCACCAAGATAATCAGGGTACTCATCTTCATCACCTACCCGCTGGTTCTACTCTCAGAACTCATCACAAAGGTATTCACCCCTAAGAGCCACCAGGCTTCCATGAGCCGCGAAGAGGTTTCTGCCATGGTAGATGTAGGAACCACAGAAGGCATCTTCCGTGAATCGGAAAGCAAGATTATCAAAAGCTGCATCCGTCTGGCGGGTGTAAAGGCTAAGGAAGTGATGACTCCATCCATCGTGGTAGAATCTGCCAACATGAACCAAACCATCAAAGAGTTCTATGAACAGCAGAAATGGAATTTCTCGCGCATTCCCGTATATGATAGCAGTAAGGAATACATCAAGGGATACGTGCTGAAAGACATGGTCCTCAAATCGCTGTCAGACGATGAGTTCCAGACCAAACTTTCCGACCTGATGCGCCCTATCCTATCCTTCAACGAGGATGAGTCACTATATCAGATATGGGAAAAAATGCTGGAAAAACGAGAACACATCTCTATCATTGTAGATGAATACGGTGTTCTGCGTGGCGTGGTTTCCATGGAAGATGTAATCGAGACGATGACGGGCGTGGAAATCGTTGATGAAGACGACGTTGCCGTAGATATGCAGGTACTTGCCAGGGAGAAATCACGCATGATGCTACAGAAGTAAAAGGCGGATATTTGCCCGATGGGGTAAACATTCCCTCTGCCCCACTCCATTGCTTGAGTTCAGGGATTACAAAAGGGTTTTCGTTGACCGTTGCCCAGCCACACGAAAGCGCCAAAGTACAGCAAGCCGTCATCAAGAGACGCTTGAAATCATTTAGGTTTTTCCTAATTAGAGCAAGTACTTTTGGGGAGTAACTCCAAAGGTTTTGAGTAACTCAAAACATACCTTGCTGTGTCTTTATGGACACCATGTTTTGGCAAGAGTAAATCTAATACCATTGAAAACACTGCGGAGGTTCGCCCAGTGGCTGGAGGCGCAAAGTCTCCAAGGAACGGCTCATTTTCTTTATGCTAAAGGCTGAAATCATCTTCGAAGAGCAAGAGGCAAAGAAGAACGCCTCCGAAGGCAATGGTGGGAAAAAGTCCTACTACGCCAAGGAGAAGGAACCTAAGCTTTCCACCAAGGTGCCTACGATGAAGGAGGCAGAGCAGCACATCCTCGAAACACTCAAGAACTGGGGGCTGGTATTCGAAAGCCATCGCCACAACGAGTACGTCAGCACCTTCGGCTACCTCTGTGTTCGCTATGGCATCAATCTACAGGAAGCTTTCGATTATGCCGACTCCCACTTCTCCGCCGAATATCCCGACACGATGAGCGTGATGAAGTCGTGCTATCGCCACAAGGAACGTCTCGGCACCTGGCACTTCTTCCGAAAGGGGGAGTCGTACAAGGGACAGAGCAGCATCAAGATGGTGAAGCAGTGGATTCTGTCTCGATACCAAGTGCAGCGCAACCTGGTGACTGGACGACATCAAATCACGAGTCGATTGGTTGATAAACCGAAGTACCTCAGTTGGGTCAACCTAGATGACGACATCCTCAACTCGCTCTGGCTGGAGATGGAAGAAGACGGACTGCACTTTTCGCTCCCCAAACTCTTCAGTTTGATACACAGCGATTTCGCAGAGAAGTGCGACCCTCTGAAAGAATATCTCCAAAATCTCCCCAATTGGGATGGCTTCGATTACATCGGCGAACTAGCCGACCGCATACACATCATCCCGGAGAAGGGGTATTACCACGACCAATCCACTTTCAGGAAGTACCTCCGCAAGTGGATCGTGGCGATGGTGGTAGGATGGATACGCCCCGACTCGGTCAACCAGATGATGCTCATCCTTGTGGGAAAGGGCGGCATCTTCAAAACCACGTTCTTCAACTATCTCCTCCCTCCTTCGCTCAGAGAGTACTACCTCAATGAGTCGGCAGCCATCTATACCGATAAGGACCACATGGAGTCGTTTGCTTGCAAGGCTTTGCTCTGCATGGATGAGTTTGACAGCACCATCGGCAGAAACCTCAATGCCTTCAAGAGCAACATCACGAAGCTCCAGTTCTCCATCCGCCGTCCTTACGACCGATTCCGCAGCGACTTGATGCACCGAGCTTCCGTGGCAGGAACGACCAACAACCAGCAGATCATCACCGACCTGGAGAACCGCCGCTACTCACCATGGCTCGTAGAGAGCATCGAGAGTCCGATAGACAAGCCATTCAACTACACTGGCATCTACTCCCAGGCTGTGGCTTTGGGCAAGGCGGTGAAGGAACGTCAGGAGAAGCATGAGGAGGGTTGGGTGTATTGGCTCACCGCTTCCGACATCATTGAGATGCAAAGTCACAATCGTCTCTTCATGGTTCCAAACTATGCCGAGGAGCAAATCAAGCGATTCTACCGAGTGCCAGAGCCAGACACCCCAAAACAGTTTATCAAGTTCAGATACACGGCAGAGATATTGGAACGCATCAGCACCAATCCTGCCATGCGAAGCAACTTGGAACATCAGAGCATAGGCAGTATCATGTCTCGCCTAAAATTCCCGAAAGGACATCGCAAGAAAGGCAACGGCTGGTATGTCGTCGAGATTGAGGGTGCCGAACAGGAATGTATCGCAAAATACGACCCAGAAGTGGACAAGGACGACTTGCCTACCCATGAGAAATGACATCATCGACTGCCGCTGAATGACTAGCAGACAAAGTTCTGTGACTAGCAGAGATTACTGGATGACTTGCAGAAAAATCTCTGTTAGTCATCCAGAAACTCTGGAGGAGCCATCACGGCGCAAGCCCCAATTAAACATAAAATACTAAACAGTAAACAATATTTTGATGGAAATTGAACCCAGAAGTTATGGGAAGTCGGAGCTGGCGATGCTCTACTTCCCGAATAGTGATCCGTCAGCAGCCCTAAAGCGACTGAACCGATGGATAGACAATATCAGTGAGTTGAAGCTTTGCCTCGCCGAGTGCCACACCAAGAAAAAGGCGAAGTACTGGAGCCGCAAGCAAGTGATCCTCATCACCTATTACCTAGGAGAACCATAGTTTCTTCCTATTGGGCTAGACGAAACACAGTTTTTTCAACTTTATTGTGCCTTTGTCGGACAAGAAATCCGTATGGCGACAATGACCAGCAGGAATGTCGTATCTTTGCATTGTCAATCAGAGAGGTTGACGATGCGAGGAACGGCGATTCCGCGGTAGCCCTCACCCACATCATTACTCAAACTAAATTAACTCACGATTTATGATTTTACTGAATCTGTACAAAAACA
>ERZ1034687.1457-NODE-1457-length-12247-cov-34.008940_pt1 | contig 12247 bp, 6 predicted proteins | sample MGYA00520704_ERZ1034687 | MGnify/ENA primary metagenome ERZ1034687 (study PRJEB33766, sample SAMN09781762) | gut metagenome | biome: gut microbiome | host: Homo sapiens | place: Madagascar | study: EMG produced TPA metagenomics assembly of the PRJNA485056 data...
TCGCCAACCCTAACTGTACCACCATCATGATGGTAGTAGTGTTGAAGCCTATCGACGATTTGAGCCATATCAAGAAGATTCACATCTCTTCTTATCAGAGTGCTTCTGGTGCTGGTGCAGCTGCCATGGCAGAGCTTCAGCAGCAGTACAAGGAACTCGTGGAGACTGGAGAGGCTAAGACTATCAATAAGTTCCCTCATCAGTTGGCATACAACGTGATTCCTCAGATCGACAAGATGACTCCTAACGACTATACCAAGGAGGAGATGAAGATGTACAACGAGACTCGCAAGATTATGCACTCAGATGTTCGCACCAGTGCTACTTGTGTACGTGTATCTTCTCTTCGTTCTCACTCTGAGAGCGTATGGTTTGAGACTGAGAAGCCATTGAGCGTAGAGGAAATCCGCAAGGCTTTGGAGGCAGCTCCAGGCGTAACCGTAAAGGACGATCCTCAGAACTACGTTTATCCAATGCCATTGGAGAGCGCTGGCAAGGACGATGTCTATGTAGGCCGTATCCGCAAGGACTTGGCTGATGACAACGGCAATACCTTGTGGCTCACCGGCGACCAGATTCGCAAGGGTGCTGCCCTGAACGCAGTTCAGATTGCTGAGTACTTGATTAAGGTGGGCAACGTAAAGTAAGCCATACCTTATTTATATAAAAGAATATGAGGAAGTTAAGGGATAATGAATTTTATCTCTTAACTTCTTTTCGTCTTTATACGATTCTGAATAGAAAAGTAAGAATATGCTTGAAAGATTCAAACAATTACTCGGTGAGATGAACCGAGGCATCTATGAGAAAGAGACAGAAATATCGCTCTCGCTACTTGCCGCTTTGGCAGGCGAGAGCATTATCCTTTTGGGCCCTCCGGGTGTGGCTAAGAGTATGGTAGCTCGTCAGTTGAAGAACGCCTTTCGAGATGCTCACAGTTTTGAGTATCTTATGTCGCGCTTCTCCACGCCGGATGAGATCTTTGGTCCTGTGGGTATTCAGAAGTTGAAGTCTTCGGATACTTACGAACGTGCGGTGGATGGGTATCTGCCTACAGCCGATGTGGTCTTCCTCGATGAGATTTGGAAGGCGGGACCAGCTATCCAGAATACGCTCCTCACCGTCATCAATGAAAAGATATTCCGCAATGGTAATCGGGAGATGCACCTTCCGTTGAAACTCCTCGTGGCGGCAAGTAATGAGTTGCCTGCCAAGGGCGAGGGATTGGAGGCACTATGGGATCGATTCGTGATTCGCATCGAGAGCCGACCGATCAAGATGGAGAAGAACTTTAGAGCCATGCTGCTGGGGGATAATTCTGAAAATGTAAAATCAGTGAATGCTGCTGACGACTTTAAGATTTCTTCCGAGGAATATGCGGAATGGAGTCTGGCTATTGACAAAATCGGTGTGAAGGAGGAAGTTCTCGATGCTATTTCAAGCATCCGCAAGTCGCTCCGTGCCGTGAATGTGGATGAGGCTGCCGAGCGCAGAAACATCTATGTGAGCGACCGTCGATGGAAGAACATTGTTCGCTTGCTCCGTACTTCGGCTTTCATGCAGGATAGGAAAGAGGTAGCGGTATGCGACTTGTTGCCTATCTACCACTGTCTGTGGCAGGAACCAGAGGAGAGGGATGCCATTCGACAAATTGTGATTCGTGTGCTCTTTACTCCTTTTGCTGAACAGCTTGTGGAGATGAAGAAGGCTCTTGCCGAGGACATCCAGTATCATCGTGTTCGCAAGAATCCTGATGATGGACGGGATTATGAGGGAGAGATAGAGGCGCTGTCTGATGGCTTGACTTCGCTTGAACGACAGTTGGGCGATAATCTCTTTGTGTCGGCGGATGACAAGACAGAAATCTCAGCTTATCTCAGGGACTTCTATAAGGAGCTTGCCTTCACCCGACAGGATACAATGAAACTGTATGAAAGTTAGGAGTTAGAAGTTTTCTCTATGAAATATCAGACGAATAAGGACTTGGCTGAAGCCCAGTACTATCTCAAGATGCTGGACGACTTCTGTAAGACGGGGCAGGTGGTGATACCAGAACCGTCGGCTAACGTCATGCCTTGGTATCTGAAGGACGACCCACTGATGGATTATCTGGTGCACCTCTTTACCTTGGAGGTTACGCTCTGTACGGGCGAGAAGGTGAGGAAGTTTGAGAAGCAGGTGGTGAATAGTAAGATCAAGAGCAAGGTGTTTTATGACAGTGTGGGCAAGTTTATCGTGGAATGCGTGCATCATATCCGATTCCAACGTCAGCGTGCCTGGACAGAAAATCATCGTGCCGAGGATGTGCTCGACTGGACCAACTTCAAGCGAATGGATGAGAATGTGTGGCATCCCTTACTCGACCAATTGGCGATGGAACATGAGGATGATGGCTTCGACAAGCCTTTCTTTATCCGACTGTTTGCTGGCGATGGAGCTACCAAGAATGAGAATTGGGAGCGACTGGTAAGAGATTGGAAGGCTTGCATCGAGCGACAGACCCTGAGTAAACTGAAGAACTTTATTTCCATCCGTCAGAATAATTTCGAGACGGGATTGGTCAGATTGATGGACCAAGTAACTCGCAACATCAAGACGAAAGGTATCTCTGAGCAAAGAGCCGTGCAAGCTTGGGAGTTGATGACGAACGGCTGGACGGAGACGGAGTTCGAACGCCGACTGAACCAAATGAAGGTGCAAGACCGCTATCCCGAAATCAAGGAGATTGTGGCGAAGATGGGACGTGTGGCTGATGCCAATGGCAAGGACCGACTCACCATTGCTTCGGGTGTGGATATGAAGATGGAGCATTCTGCTGGAAGCGACATAGAGGGTATCACCGTGGGCGATGACCTCAACTCCTTGCTCCCTCTGGAGTTAGCTCAGTATAGCGATGAGGATATGGAGGGGCTCTTTATCTATAAGTATCGTACGCGAAGGCTCCAGACTTTCCGCTATAAGAGTGAGATGGCGAAGCCTTCTCGCAAGCTTGGTTTTACCCATGCCTCTCGCAAGGGGCCGATGATAGTATGTCTCGATACTTCAGCAAGTATGTATGGTACGCCGGAACGCATCTCCTCTACCTTAATAGCTTTGCTCGAAGAGACTGCGGAGGAATTGGAGCGAGATTGCTTCCTCATCGACTTCTCGGTGAGCACCAGGGCTATTGACTTGATGGAGAAGAGGAAGGCGCAGCGATTGAGAAAGCTAGGGCTTACGATTTCGGAAGAACAACCCTCGACTACTCATTTGCCATTTATTGGCGGTGGTACTTCGGCAAAGAAGATGATGAAGCAGATGTTCGAGTTGTTGGATAATGACGGCTTGCATTATGTGAATGCGGATGTGTTGTGGATTACCGACTTCTTGATTCCCGACCCACCTCAGTCGATGCTCGCTCGCTTCAAGGAATATCGAGATACGGGCACTCGCTTTTATGGTATCCGCATTGTGAGAGATGATGATAAGGAACCGAATACCTGGAAGGATTATTTCAACCAGATATATACCATCAAGTATCGACCGCTGAGGAGATACTAAAAAAGTGCAACGTCCTGTTGCACTTTTTGTTTTCATATCTAAAAGTGTTAAAAATTAAAGAAAAACTGAATTTTGTTTGTGAAAAAGAATTCTTTTTGAAATAAAAATACTATCTTTGCAGTGTCTGAATCTTAACCAAAAGTCTATATGGACAAAGGAAGATAGGACACATATACATAAAAGGCGTAACTGTACGCTTTGGTTTTGACGATAGAAGAATCTCGCAAATTCCAATAGTATGTCAAAAACAAAGCAACGGGAACGCCTCATGCGGTGTATATTATATACAACCAGTATTGGCTTTAGGTACTTATGTGTCTATTGCTAATATGGTGAATTATATATTTACACAAGCGTGGGGCTTTCGGCGTTGCTCGTTTCGACATACTGGGCAATGCGAGAGCCTTTCTATCGGAAACGAGCGACAGACAAGGCTTCACGCTCTTTTTGTATATGTCAGTTACATCAATATATAATCGCCTTTGTTGGAGTCTTCTAGGCATAGAATGTAAATGGCATGAAAATAGAGCATTTTTAATTACCGAATATTATTCTTTAAAGATAACTTTGATGAAGAAAAAATCCAATTGGAAAAGGAAAATTAAATAACAAAATAAAAAAGTGTATGAAAAAGTTACTGTTGATGCTGACATTGGCAATATTTTGCTTGAATGTCTGTGCTCAATCATTTGAGCAAATTCGCAATAAGGCGAATTCTGGTGATGCTTATTCCCAGTATATGATGGGGTGGAGTTATGCAAACGGAGAAAATGGCGTCTCTTGTGATTACAGTCAAGCTTTGTCTTGGTTTGAAAAATCAAGTGACAATGGGTATGCTGCTTCTGCATATTTTATTGGTTGGATGTTTTTTTATGGAGAGGGTGTGCAGAAAGACAATCATGAAGCTTACAAATGGTTTTCTAAGGCTGAGCAATTAGGTATGAATGAGGCAAAAAAGTATCTTGTAGCATGTAAAAATGGTAGTGCACCCCTTGTCTCTAAGATGCTAGATTCATTTGATCCTAAACGTCCACCGATATTGGAAATTTCTGCAAATACGGTTAAATTTGTAGATCCAAGTGAAAATAATGCCATAGATGCAGGTGAGAATTGCTATATAAAATTTAATGTAGTAAATATTGGTAAGGGAGTTGCTAATAATTGTATAGCAAATATTCTAACTGCCGATGTCGTAAGCGGTTTGCATTTAGGCTCTGTTAAGATACCATCATTAGCTCCAGGGCAATCAAAAGAGATTCAAATTCCACTTAGCTCAGATTTGAATTTGGCAACAGGTACTGCCGACCTTGTAATTCAAGTCAATGAACCACATGGCTTTGGTTCAGATCCTGTTCAAATGTCTGTGGCTACAAAGCAATTTGTTGCTCCTAAGTTGGAAATTGTTGATTATGCAATAACTTCTGAAAGTGGAAGTAATTTGAAGAAGAAAGTTCCATTTGATATGCAACTTTTGTTACAGAATGTAGAACATGGTAATGCTGAGGATATTACTGTGGATTTTTCTGTACCGAATGGAGTTATTCTTATGAATGCTGAGAATGCAAAAACAAAGTTTGTTAATCTTCAAGGAGGTGCAAGTAAGTCTATTGTATACTCATTGATAGTATCAAATGATTATAAGGGTACAACAATACCAGTTGATGTAAAAGTTAGCGAAAAATATGGAAAGTATGCCCAGGACAAACATATTGATTTGCAGTTAAATCAAACTATGGCTGCTAATAAGATAAAGGTCGAAGAGAAAAAGAATGGAGTTAAGGATTTTGATATTCAAATAGCTTCGCTTACATCAGATGTAGATAAAGATATACCTGTTGTCAATTCGGCTAACTCTGAAAACACTTTTGCTGTTATTATTGCAAACGAATCGTATAATAAAGAGGCTGGAGTTCCTTTTGCTGCGAATGATGGCAAGGTTTTTGCGGAATATTGTAAGAGCGTTTTGGGATTGCCAGAGTCAAATATTCATCTATCAGTAAATGCAACGCTTAATGATATGAGACATGAGATAGGATGGCTTAATACTGTATTGGAAAAATATAATGGAAAAGCTAAAGCTATATTCTATTATGCTGGGCATGGTATTCCTGACGAGACATCTAAAAATGCCTATTTGCTTCCTGTTGATGGATATGGTAATGATGTAAACACAGGTTATCCTTTGGGGCAAGTTTATAAAGAGCTAGGTATGGTACCATCACAATCTGTTACAATATTCTTAGACGCTTGTTTTAGTGGTTCAAAACGAGAAGGTGATATGTTGGCTTCTGCACGTGGTGTTGCTTTGAAGGCCAATCGTGGAGAACCTCTTGGAAATATGGTGGTGTTTTCAGCTGCGCAAGGTGATGAGACGGCATATCCATATAAGAAAGAAGGACATGGGTTGTTCACTTATTATCTTTTGAAGCAATTGAAGGATACTAAAGGAGATATTACTTTAAAGCAACTTGGTGACTTTGTAATAGAAAAAGTAAGTCAGCAATCTATTGTGATAAATAGTAAGTCGCAAACACCAACTGTGATTACGTCTAAGAAAGTTGCAGGTAGTTGGCAGAATTGGAAATTGAAGTAATTTTGTAACTCGAAAGAGACAGAGAAATGTAAGAAAAATAGTTTTTGTAATCTTCTTAAAAATCACTTTTTGTTATGAGTTGTTAAGCGCGTCTGTAGAAGTGATGTATTATGGGATTACGAAACTTTTTCAAGAGGATGTGTCATAAGTATGTGAAGCATCCTCTTTTTCTTTTTGGTGGTCTTGCTAATGCGTTAAAATATGTACAGTTAGGAAAGTTTTATATCTATAAGTTTTGAAAAATAGATAATTTCCTGTATCTTTGCATAATTAAAATAGGCAATATGGCAATGGAAACTTCAATGCAACAATATAAGCAAGCGGTAAGCGACATCAAGGGAGCGATACTGCAAAGCCAATATCGGGCAGCGAAATTGGTGACAGGGGAACAACTGTCACTGTATTTTGGCATCGGTGGGTATATCTCTTATCATACACGACAAGAGAAATGGGGTACTTCGGCTATTGATAGAATTAGTGAGCAGTTGCGAAGAGAACTGCCAGGTCTTCGTGGATTCTCGGTTCGAAGCATACGCAATATGCGTGTGTTCTATGAATATTGGGCGAAATATCTAATTTGGCAGCCATCGGCTGCCAAATTGCAAGTGATTGGAAATGATAGTGTTATCGATATTGATGCTTTCTCTCTTCAAAAATGGCAGCCAATGGCGGCAGAAATTAATAGAGAGGAATTCTTGGGAGTGAGTTTCTCGCATCATATGGAGATTTTACAGAAAACTAAGGATATTCAAGAGGTGCTCTTCTATATCCACCAAACAGTTCTCCATAAGTGGGACAAGTATGATCTTCGAAATCATCTGAAGGCTAATCTCTATGCTGTGCAAAAGGCGGCTCCTAACAACTTCTTGCAGACTATGCCAGTGAACAATGCTCGCAAGGCGATTGGTATGTTCAAGGATGAATATCTGCTCGACTTTATCAATGTGGAGGAGATGGAAGTGGATAAGCCTGATGATGTGGACGAAAGGGTGGTGGAGCAAGCGATTGTTCGCAACATCAAGAAGTTTATCATGACCTTCGGACGTGACTTTGCTTATATTGGCAATCAATTCCACTTGGAGATTTATACACAGGAACTGTTTCCTGACTTGCTGTTCTTCAACCGAGAGTTGAACTGTATGGTTGTGGTGGAATTGAAGAAAGGTGCTTTCAAGCCTGGCTATGTTGGGCAGTTGCAGACCTATATGAAAGTGCTTGATGATAAGGTGCGCAAGCCACATGAGAACCCAACAATAGGCATCCTGCTTTGCAAAAGTGCCGACAAGGCTTTTGTGGAATATGTGATTCGTGACTATAATCATCCGATGGGCGTGGCTACTTATAAGACGGCAGATGGTATGGACGAGAAATTGCGGGAGGCTTTGCCTGATATGGAGGAAATGCGTAAGTTGTTGACCGAAGATGAACTATAGGGTAGAAACTAAATATAGTTTTTGAGAATATGATAAATGGGGACAAACTAAACTATGGCTGAGTTTAGCTTGTCCCCATTCCTTGTTTATTTGATAACAATCTCCTTGATGAATGGTTGGACGAAGCCTTCCACATATACTTTGACACGAGCGGTGCCTGGCTGGGTGGTGGATTGTAATCTGATCAATCCCTCACCGAAATAAGTAGGTAGCTCGGTAGTGCGCCATGACTCCATTCTTCTCATATCGCCAGTCTCTACGCCCAGCAGGCGGATAGGACCTTCCACCTCTACGCGGAAATTCTTGGGCTGCATCTGCTGAATGAGACCATCCTTGTCCACTAGCGTGAGGCGAATGTGAGAAACCGTACTCGTTGGCAAAACGCCATTTCTGTTTTTGATTCCAATATTCTTCTGCATGGCATTACTTATCTCTGGAATGATCGTGTAATCGCCCTTTGATACAGCCAATGTGGTGTAATCTGCATCCAGTCTTACATCTGCCACGGGGCCATGATTGATGAGCGAATCTCTCATCACTTCCTTTCCGTCCTTGTATCCCACAGCCAGTATCTTGCCTTGGCGGGCTGGCAACTGGATGGTGATGCAGTGGTCGGGATAATCCTTGGTGATGCGAGGCTTCAGCGGCAACTGAGGATTGGTCCACATCGGGAAGAAGAACTGTACGGAATCGCATGTGGTGTAGCATCTTACCTCCACACATCGAGAGTCGGTGTAGGGAAGATCCCAGGTATCTGCCATCGGTGGATACTGCCAGTGGTCGGTGCCGATGGCTTGGTCGAAACAGTTGTCACGCACCATCAGCTTGAGATAGTTCTCCTCTGGTTTCCATGCCGGATGATAGAAGGCTGCCTGTGGGCGCTCCTTCAGTGTCATATCAAAAGGACAAGAGCACCACCCCTTGGCTGGCCATGGCGAAGATTCTCCGAGATAATCCACGCCTGCCCAAACATACGAGCCGGCGATGAATGGATTCTCTTCTACGAAATGCCATGGATTCTCTTCTACAAAGTCGCGCACTACGTTCTCCCTCAGGCCAGAGTAATAGACGAATGCTTCGCTCACAAACATCTTTCTCTCTGGATGGCGCTTGTGGTCATTGATCATACGAGGCTCCAAGTAGTTGTAGCCCACAAGGTCGGTCACTTCGCCTATCTTGTCCTCAAATCCCTGTTGGCAGGCTATCATGGTTGGGCGAGATGGGTCCAGGCTCTTCACGATGGCGTTCAGTTCCTTGGCTCTCTCCACGCCCGTATTGTCTTTGTTCCATGCTTCCTGCACCTCATTGCCTATGCTCCAAACAATGACCGATGGATGATTGCGGTCTCTCAACACCATATCGGCGATGTCTTGATGGGCATTCTCATCATAGAAGGGGGCGTAATAGCCCGACTTCCATTTGTCGAAAGCCTCGTCCAGGACTAAGAGTCCGAGCGAATCGCAGATGTTCAAGAATTCTGGTGAAGGAGGATTATGGGAGCAGCGGATGGAATTACAACCGATATTCTTCAGTGCTTTAAGTCGGCGGAGCCATACTTCCTCGGGCACGGCTACGCCCAGGCTTCCTGCGTCTTGGTGCAGGCACATACCCTTTAGTTTCATGTTCTTACCGTTGAGATAGAATCCCGTATTGGCATCAAACTTGATTTCTCTAAATCCGAAGGGAGTTTCTACTTCATCCACGAGTTTTCCTTTACTGTCAGTTACTTGCGTCAGGAGGGTATACAGATACGGATGGTCTGTGCTCCAGAGCTGAGGGTTCTTGACAAGGAGTTTGCTGGCAGATGCAGAGTTGGTAGAAGCAGATGCTGCTGAGGCAATCTTCTTGCCATATCTGTCGATGATGGAATGGCTAAGCTTGCAGTTGCCATCGCCCACCACCTCGGTCTGTACATTCACGCTGCCATCATTCTTTGTGGTCACGAAGATGCCGTGCTCCTTGACATGCACCTTGTTAGTGGCTTGCAGCCAAACATGGCGATAGATGCCCGAACCTGTATACCATCTGGATTGCTCCTCGCGGTCTACGTGGACCACCAGTCGATTCTTGCCCTCCTTATATAAATAAGGTGTGAGATTGAAACCGAATCCTGTGTAGCCATACATGTGATGTCCCAGACGATGACCATTGAGCCATACCGTGGCACGATGGTATACGCCATCGAAGTGGATGGTGATTTCTTCGCCTTTGTTTAGCCGGTTTCTCCATTCGGTAGGGAGAGTAAACTCCTTGCTGTAGATGCCTTGTCCGCCAGGCAGATAACCTGCCGAACCTCCTACTTGCGGGTCGAATGGTAATTCGATGCTCCAGTCGTGGGGAATGGTAACAGGGCGGAAAGCCTTGTCGCTATATTGGAGCGACGCTTGTGATGTGGTGATTTCGCTTGCGGTTACTTGAGCCTGTTCGGGCTCGGTATCATCTGTTACTTTGTTCTTTTGTGTGGTTGCTGCCTGAGTGGTTAAGCCGGGATTGGCTATACCTAGGCTTTTGATGACTTCCGAGGCATCGGCATGCGTCTTGCAGAGACGGAAAGTCCATCCTTGGTCGAAGGTGGCACGCAGGCGATGCTTGGCTGCGGCAGTCATTGTGCCGCAATACATCATCAGTGCTAGGGAAAGGATGATTATTTTTTGTTTCATGATTTCTTGGAGTTTTCTTTTAGAAGTTATTTCTAGGAGCTTTTTTAGGAGTTTTTATAAGGTAAGCCTCGTTGATGAGGCTTACCTTATTATATATATAGTTGTTTATTCTTCCATCAACTTGCGATATCTGCCCTTCTTGATCTCGGTATCGCCCAAGCGGCGAGCCTTGTTGATTTCATACTCAGAGTAGCTGCCCTCGAAGAAGAATACTTCGCCATTGCCCTCGAAGGCAAGGATGTGAGTACAGATACGGTCCAGGAACCAACGGTCGTGGCTGATGACTACGGCGCAACCAGCAAATGCCTCCAAACCTTCCTCCAAGGCACGGAGTGTATTCACGTCGATATCGTTGGTAGGCTCATCGAGCAGCAACACGTTGCCCTCCTGTTTCAGAGCCAGAGCCAACTGCAGGCGGTTGCGCTCACCACCAGAGAGCACGCTACAGAGCTTGCTTTGGTCAGTGCCCGAGAAGTTGAAGCGAGAGATGTAAGCACGTGCGTTCACATCTCTGCCGCCCATGCGGATGGTCTCATTGCCCTGGGAGATAACCTCGTATACCGTCTTCTGAGGGTCGATGTCCTTGTGCTGCTGGTCTACATAGGCTAGCTTTACGGTTTCGCCCACCTCAAAGGTACCAGCGTCTGCCTGCTCCAAGCCCATGATGAGGCGGAAGAGGGTAGTCTTGCCCGCACCATTAGGACCGATAACGCCCACGATGCCGTTAGGAGGCAACATGAAGTTGAGGTCGTTGAAGAGTACCTTTTCGCCGAAAGCCTTCTTCACGTGCTGCGCCTCTATCACCTTGTTGCCCAAGCGAGGACCATTCGGGATGAAAATCTCCAACTTGTCCTCACGTTCCTTCTGCTCTTGGTTGAGCATCTGCTCGTATGAGTTCAGACGAGCCTTACCCTTAGCCTGACGAGCCTTAGGAGCCATGCGCACCCATTCCAGCTCTCGCTCCAAGGTCTTGCGTCGCTTGGATGCTGATTTCTCCTCCTGCTCCATGCGCTTGGTCTTCTGGTCGAGCCAAGAAGAGTAGTTGCCCTTCCATGGGATGCCCTCGCCACGATCCAATTCGAGAATCCACTCGCTCACGTCGTCGAGGAAGTAGCGGTCGTGGGTAACGGCGATAACCGTTCCCTCATATTGCTGCAAGTGCTGCTCCAACCAGTCGATGCTCTCAGCGTCCAAGTGGTTGGTAGGCTCATCGAGCAAGAGCACATCAGGCTTTTGGAGGAGCAGACGGCAAAGAGCCACACGGCGACGCTCGCCACCTGATAGATTGGTTACAGGCCAATCGCCAGGAGGACAACGCAGCGCACCCATCGCACGCTCCAGCTTAGAGTCGATGTTCCAAGCGTCGGTAGCATCGATGATGTCTTGTACCTCAGCCTGGCGCTGCATCAGCTTGTCCATCTTGTCTGGGTCGCCATAATATTCCTCCAAACCAAACTTCTGGTTGATTTCCTCGTATTCAGCCAGTGCGTCATATACTTTCTGCACACCCTCCATCACGTTTTCCTTCACGGTCTTGTTCTCATCGAGTGGAGGGTCCTGAGGCAAGTAGCCCACAGAGTAACCTGGGCTCCATACCACCTCGCCCTGGGTAGGTTGCTCAAGTCCTGCGATGATTTTCATCAACGTAGATTTACCGGCACCGTTCAAACCGATGATACCGATTTTTGCTCCGTAGAAGAACGATAGGTAGATGTTCTTCAGAATCTGTTTCTGGTTTTGTGGGATAATCTTAGATACGCCCACCATTGAGAAGATAATCTTCTTGTCGTCAACTGTTGCCATTCTTATATTCTAATATTGTATATGAATTTAATGTTTATGTATCTTGATAGTACTTATTTGTAGCTATCTTGTGCAAAGATACATTATTTTTTTGTATAATTGTCTTCTTTTCAAAGAAAAGTTGTATTTTTGCAGCAAGAATGTGAATATATTAATAAAAAAGAGACAAATTATGATGGATGCTTCTTATATAGATTTGACCATTCGCCTCTCGCTGG
>ERZ1034687.1461-NODE-1461-length-12231-cov-17.847076_pt1 | contig 12231 bp, 12 predicted proteins | sample MGYA00520704_ERZ1034687 | MGnify/ENA primary metagenome ERZ1034687 (study PRJEB33766, sample SAMN09781762) | gut metagenome | biome: gut microbiome | host: Homo sapiens | place: Madagascar | study: EMG produced TPA metagenomics assembly of the PRJNA485056 data...
AAAATGCTTCCATACTGCGAAAGTACGGAAGCATTTGTATGGGGGAAAAGACAAATAGCTAAAAGCCTGAGTATATATCATTTTTGACTTTTAAAGCTTTTTGAATATTTTCATAGCCATTCTTGAGTGCTTCTGAAAATTTATTTTTCTTTATAGCTCTATCTAAGTACCCGAGGTCTGTTTCTATTCTCAGTTTTGTCGCATTTCCATTAATTATTTTTATTAGTGTTGCTTCGTCAACACTATATTGTGGATGTATAAGTCTATCGCCAAAACTATTTCTTGTTGAAGAGAAAATGTCAAGAGGTAAATCTGTAGTTAATGTAATAATGCTATCATCACCCAATTTTATTAAGAGCTTACGACCTTTATCTAAATCAGAAGATAAATTCTCGTTTAGGTTAAGATTGATAAAATAGAAATGTGATTTTACAGAGTCATTATAGCAAACATAAGATACATTCGCTGATGCGGCGTTAGTCCACCCAGTATAAATATTATAGTCTTGTGATATAATAAGTCTTGAACCGTTGTCTTCCGTTTTATCAACGGAAATTTGTGCGTTAATGGAAATTGTCTCTAATAAAAGAGATAAAAGTAAAAGAATTTTTGTCTTCATATATTGTTTTTTAAATTGATGTTGCAAAGATAAACATATTTTTAGAAAAAATATCCACTTGACTGCTTTTTATTTTTATATCCATGGTTTTCAAAGAGTTTGGCGGTGTCAGACTGTTTCCATTCAGCGAATACGTTGCCTTTGGCTAAACGTATGCTGTTCACTATGTCGATGATGCTTGGTATCGGGTATTCCCATATGCGGAGGATGGAGGACTCGATGGCAGAGATGCGCTGATACATCCGCTTGTATTGGGCGGTGTCGAGAGTCATATCCCATTTGTTGAGAGCGTTGGCCGTGCGAAGCATGTCCATGAGCTCCGGACTGAAGAACTCCGTTAGGCGTAAGTATAAGGTCGAGCTGTGGTACTGCGTGGCGCATTGCCTCTGCAGCCGTGATGATACGGCAGTAATGCAGTAGCGGTGTGTTGTCAGAGTATGTACGGATGCGACTCATCGTGTCGGACGAAACGAAAGTGTCGGTAAGCCATTGCTCCGCCTGTAAGAGGTGATACTGTATCTTGTCAAAAAGAGAAAGCTCACCAGCAACCGCTTTGAGCGTGTTGGGAACATACTTTCTTAGAGTGTCGTTGTCATTTATCAGCATTGCCATTGTCTTTGGATTTATTGATTGAAACTTGCTTTGCGTCCTTATTTTCATCGAGCGTGGTGAGTTGGATGAATGGGCAGTCCGGCTTGATCGCTGTCCACTTGTTAAAGAGGATGATCAGCCGATGAACGGAAAAGAGAAGGTCGTGGTAAGGCTTTTGCAGAGCATGGGCGATGGTGTAAAGCTCGCGCTTGTCGCTGCCGGAGTTGTTGGTCTGCGACTTGCCTGGCACCGAGCCGACGAGGTTGGAGTGGACACGCATGGTAAAGCACATCATGTTGATGGCTTCGACAATGTCCGTCGCCCAGTCGCCACCCTCCTTATCCGTCTCGATTTTGTTGATTACCACGTCATGCTGCTCCTCGCCGTTAGGTGAAACATAGAACGTGGAGAAGAGTACTTTGCCACTATTTTCCATGCCGGTAAGGAAGTTGATGATGTTGTCCTTCTCCTCGTTGACACGCTCCTGCTGCTTGACACGGTCTGTTATGCCCTCGACTTTGAAGATATTGTTCTAGAAGGAGTTTGCAATCTCGATGTGGTACTATAGCACGCCTGTTTGCACACGATGCGGACAATGCGACTGGCATCCTCATTGAGGATGATTACGCTGACGCAAAACCCGAAGAGCTTGAAGTCCTGACACACACCGAGGAAGTAACTTGCGAGGTCGTTGTCCAGCACGAAGTCATCCACTTGCGCTTGCACTTGTGCGGTGGCAAGCTCCGTGTCATAGACAAGTCTACTGCCATAGCAGACTTCAGCATTGAACATCTGGCAAGTGCTCATTGTCTCGTCGGACTCGATGAGATCAATGATGTTGTACGGCATCTGATTGTCACCTCCCCACGTGATGTACTTCATCCTGTCGTTGATGATGATTGGTGCGATGTTGTGCTCCTCCTTGAAGACTTCGGATGTCTTGGAGGTGAAGGCTGCGGATTTGTTGGTGCCAGGGATGGTGCCAACGGATGTAGGTGGAATGAATGAAAAATCGCTCATATCTTGCTTTTTTTAGGGCAAAGATATGAGCGAATGGGTGGTTGGGAAAAGACAATGCTGATACAAAATATAAATAGTCGAGTTGCAAAATATCCATGAAAATTTGAATAGTCATCTTCTTTCTCACAAAAAATAATTATTTTTGCAATATGAATATCATATATATAATGTACAATGGTAAATAAAAAAATAAATAGAATAAAATCTGTTCTTGCAGACAAGGACAAAACAAGCAAATGGCTTGCTGAACAATTGGGAAAGGATAAAACCACCATATCAAAATGGTGTACAAATACCAATCAGCCAGACGTTGAGAGCCTAATAAAAATATCAAAACTCCTGAATGTGGATTTGGCAGATTTAGTTGTTCTTGATGAAAATTAAACGCAATAAGGTAATGAAAAAAGAAGAAATACAATTATTGTTCTCGCAATTTGAACAAGTCTCTTGTATTATAAATGATATTGAATGTTGGAGTGCTCGTGAATTGTGTACATTGTTAGGATATACACAATGGCGAAACTTTACAAAAGTGATAGACAAAGCAAAAGAAGCGTGTGGCAATGCAGGACATAAAATAGCCGACCATTTTGCTGACGTCAGCAAAATGGTCGAGCTTGGCTCAGGTGCTGAACGTCAAGTAGATGACATCATGCTTACACGTTATGCTTGCTATCTTGTAGCACAAAATGGCGACCCTCGCAAGTCGCAAATTGCTTTTGCACAGACCTATTTTGCAGTGCAGACACGCAGGGCGGAACTTGTAGAGAAACGAATTTTGGAAGTTGAGCGTGTCGAAGCACGAACAAAATTGCAGGAGACAGAGCGCAAACTGTCTGGCATTCTGTATGAGCGTGGCATCAACGACAAAAGTTTTGCGGTTATTCGTTCCAAGGGTGACCAAGCCTTGTTCCGTCTCAATACATCCATGTTGAAAAGGCGTATGGGCATCCCCGAAAAGCGTCCATTAGCCGATTTCCTGCCAACTATCAGCATCAAGGCGAAAGACTTTGCTGCAGAAATGACAAGCGTAAACGTTCAAGCTAAGGACTTGCACGGTGAGCCACAGATTAGCAATGAACATATTGCAAATAATACCGCAGTTCGTGATATGCTCGTACAACGAGGCATCGTCCCAGAGAACTTGCCTGCAGCCGAGGATATCAAGAAGGTTGGACGAAGATTGGCAAGTGAAGAGAAGAAAGTTTTATACAATAAGAAAAAAAATAATTTCTAATAATTTATTTGGTATCTGATGGACATATTGAATAACTTACAAATAGGTGATCAATCTATTGATGACAAAGGTCAGGTCAAGATAATGGACGAAGACCGACTATGTTTTCTCGTTAAGTCCGAAAGCAGAGGTACTTACGGATTGCGTACCATTTCTAAGCAATTGCTTAGGGAGTATGTAGCCTATTTCAAACTTCACCCAAACAACAATGCCAATCAGGCAAGAGAAGATTTGTGTGGAAAGACCGATTTGGACAAATTTGAATATGGCTATTCAGCCACACTGATGCGTATGGCTAAAATGGTGATAAATCCTGAAAGTCAGATTATACGTTCGCAATCCAATACCAAAATAGCCAATCACCATCATGCAAAGTTTCCTCTTCAACAAATCTACTATGGTGCTCCAGGCACAGGCAAGTCGTATGAGATAAACAACTTTACCAAGATATACTCGACCATCCGCACAACGTTTCACCCCGACAGCGACTACTCTACGTTTGTAGGCGCATACAAGCCAGTGATGCAAAATGTGGATTTAAGGGACTTGTCGGGACACATTGTAGAGGGTGTGCAGGAAGATCGCATCGTTTACACCTTTGTCAAGCAAGCGTTCTTGAAAGCCTACCTCGGTGCATGGCAGAAATATGCCAAGGGCGGTGAGACGGCAGAACCGCAGTTCTTGGTGATAGAGGAAATCAATCGTGGCAACTGCGCCCAAATATTCGGTGACTTGTTCCAGTTGCTCGACAGAAGCGATAACGGTTTCTCCACCTACCCGATAGAATCCGACTCCGACTTGCAGAACGAGATAAAGAAAGCGTTTGCCGATGGCGGAGAGTATGCCCTTGAAAATGAGTTGGACGTGGACGATGCCGTGGACGGCTACACAAGCAACTATGGCAAGACGTTGTCAGATGACATCAAGAACGGACGAGTATTGCTATTGCCCAATAACCTCTATATATGGGCGACCATGAACACAAGCGACCAAAGTCTGTTCCCCATCGACTCCGCTTTCAAGCGCCGTTGGGATTGGCGATATGTGAAGATAGCTGATGCAAGGAAAGGCTGGAAAATACAATGTGGCAATGAGTATTGCGATTGGTGGACGTTTGTTAAGGAAATCAACAAGAAGATAGCCAAGGAAACAAGCAGCGATGACAAGAAACTCGGCTATTTCTTCTGCAAGCCACCGAAGGACAGCGACACCATCACGGAAGACAAGTTTGTCGGCAAAGTGCTGTTCTACCTGTGGAATGACGTGTTCAAGGACGGCGACATCTCGCTATTCAAGATCAGCGATGACGAAAAGGCAGAGATATGCTTCGATGCTTTCTATGGCAGCGACAACAAGGTAAATGTCGAGGCAATCAGAAAGTTCCTTGTCGGAGTAGTTGGCGAAGAAAACATTTTGAAAGGCGATGATGCCGATAATGAAGCATTAGAAGCGATAATTACTGGAGGAAATGTAGATAGAAGCCAGTACAATTTTAATGGCAGTGGAAAATATGGAAAGAGTACATTAGGTCAAAAAATCATAGACACATACTTGAACGAGCATAAAGATTTGACATTTGAGCTGATAAAACAGACGTTCCCCGATAGTATGCTAAATGGGGTACCAGGCCCTGGTCTCATTGTGAAAAGTGATGTAGACTTGGCTTCGTATTCAAGATACTACAAATCTGGTTACGAGTCCAGTGATGGTATAAACTATTCCATCTATAAACAATGGACAATAGGAAATATTCAAGCAATAATTGAATTTGCCAAGAAACAAAATTGGATGGTTGAAAAATTATAATAATGCGCATACTAATCGAAGAATACCAATATAAATATGAGGACGTGTGCGACGTACTCAAAGGACTTGGTGTGCTTCAAGACGTGGATGGAAAAGTGAGCCTGAGCTATGTTGGCTACTATTTCAACGACGATCCCGACGTGAACGACTGTGTGTTTATTCTGCCCAAGGTGTTGTTGGAAGGCGAGTTTGGCAAGGAAAAAGTGTTCGGGCATATCGAGCCACGAGACTTGATAAACGCCGAGGACTGCAAGGACTTGACCACCGAGGAGCACACGTTTATCTACAATCTGAGCGTGTGGATATACAGAGCCATCACCGTGTTCCGCGACCACGAGTTTGACCGGGTGGAAGACGGCAAACGCCAGTCGAGCATCGTGCTATACAAGCAAGCCCCGATGATGGGGCACACGAGGAAGCGCAAGGCAAACACGTTTCTCGACGTGCTGCTCACCCTGCAGGAGTGGAACAAACGCAACGAGAGTTTTGTGATGTTCATCGTGAAGAATCTCCACTCCGGCTACAACAAGATAAACTGGACACGCACTATCAGCCGAAGCCAAGCCGTGATACAGGAAAGCATCGGTGGCACACGACGACAAGACGTGAGCTATCTGAATCCCATCAACAAAAAACGCCAGGTAAACTTCGACGAGGAGCTGCTTGTCATCTATTACAGCATATTGCAGCATATGCACGACAAGTACGGTTTCCCTGTAAGCATCAACGTGAACTTCCCTCTAATACGAGGCGACAAGTTTGCGAGATACATCGGCGGCTACGGCAAGCGAAGGTTGAAACAAATCAAGTACAAATACTTCTCCGACAAAGCGTTGGAGCTATGGGAACTGTGCTATGCCTTCTTCGACCGTCCCGACAACATCATGCTCAATGTAGACCAAAGGGAATACCTGTTGGTGAAGAGTTTCCACATCGTGTTTGAAGCCATCATCGATGAACTGATAGCCGGTGACCAGAAGTTGCCAAAGGAACTGAAAGACCAGCCCGACGGTAAGCGAGTGGACCACCTCTACCAATACCAGGAGCTGACTAACAACGACACGGACGACAACATCTATTACATCGGTGACTCCAAGTATTACAAGCGAGGCAACTCCCTTGGCAAGGAGTCGATATACAAGCAGTTTACCTACGCACGAAATGTGATACAATGGAACATCGACCTCTTCAACGACGGCAAGGCAGAGGAGAAAAGCGGTCATGTGAAGTTGCGCGACGACGTGACCGAGGGCTACAACATCATCCCGAACTTCTTCATCTCCGCCAACCAGAACGTGCTTCACCCGGAAGACGACATAAAGCTCATCGATAGCGATAAGGAAGAGAGCAAGCGTAGGCAACAATACTATCTGAGCCGTCAGTTTGAGAACCGACTGTTCGACAGAGATACGTTTCTGCTCGCACACTACGACGTGAACTTCCTCTTTGTCGTGGCACTCTACGGACGCAACAACGCAGCAAGCAAGGTACAGTGGCGCAACAAGGTGCGACGGATGTTCCGCACGGAAATCCAGCAGATGCTCAAAGAAAACTTTGAGTTCTACGCCATGACCGCCAAGAGCGATGTCAGTCCCGATACCTACATCAGAGAGAATTTCCAGCAAGTGCTCGGCAAGGTGTATCATCCATTCGACAACCGAGAAGGCAGCGACCAGCAATATTTCTCGCTCGCTCTGCTCAAGCCAGAGAAAGAGGCGGATGCAGCCATTAGGGAAAGGGTGGCAAGCGAGAACGAAGCCTTGATGTTTGAGCTGAAGCACGCCTTTTACATCGCCAAGTGTCCGCTTGGCGTGGATCCGAGGACACTGCCAGAGGATGTGATGCCGAGAGTGGAAGCACGTCCGCATGATGTCATACCGAAGCAGTTTCTCACGATGCACTACTTGGAGAACTACCCCAAGGCGACGTTTCTCATTGGTATCGTGAACGGCATCAACCACCTGAACTGGATATTCAGTAGACAAGGAGGCAAGCGTGACGATGCCTATAACGTGCGCCTTGGCAAGGAAGCGCATGGCGGTGTGGTGAAGAGCCGTGACTATGTGAAGCACGCCAAGTTCGTGATTCTTTATAACGCTGGCGAAAACAAGGTGTACAAGGCGTTTCGTGTGAAGAACACTGGTGAGCTGACTCGTGAGCAAATGATAAGCCAAGGGTATCTGAACCCACGGCACGACAGGTATTTCTGCTATTTCTTCGATGAAGAGATAACACTTGGAGAGTTTGACATTCACGGAATTATCGAAGCCGACAAGAAGAAATACGAGGTGGATGCAAAGCAGAAAGAAGAGTATGCGGAGGGGCAGCCTGTGTTTATGAGTGGAGAGGAGTTGATAAAGTTTAGGAAGTAATGATATAAAAGTCGTATTAAAAATATGGATTTTTACAAATTGGAAGAATATAAATTTTCTGATCTTGAAGACCTCATTAATAATGAGGTCGAAGAAAACTTGCATCTTGACTATAAGAGTGCTGGTTCATTAAGTAAAGAAGATAAAAAGAAAGCGGAAATAACAAAAGATGTTTCCGCTTTTGCAAATTCAGATGGTGGCATTATTGTTTATGGTATACAGGAAGTCGATAATAAGCCAAATTCTTTTAGTTTTGTTGATGGAAATGAGATTACAAAAGAATGGTTAGAAAATATAATAAACATCATTCAGCCAAGAATAAATGGGATTGACATATTCCCAATTCGACATGAAGGTAATTTGGAAGAAACCGTATATTTGGTAATAATACCCAAGAGCGACGATGCACCGCACATGGCAAAAGATAAGAAATATTATAAAAGATTCAATTTCTGCTCTGAGCCAATGGAAGATTATGAAGTAAAAGACTTATTTTATCGGCATCGTGCTCCGGCATTGCAAGTTGTAGGAGGAGGGCTTGAAGAAGACGAAAATGACCATTACGATGAGGAAGTTTCATATTCTTTCTTCGCTATAATAAAAAACACAGGTGTAACTTTAAGTAAAGACTATAAGCTAAGTGCTGCTTTTTTTAATCTTCCATCTAAAATAAAATGCAATTATCAACCTCACGAGGGATTGATTTTGGGTATGCCAGTATGTAAATATTGCTTTAGGATAACGATTCCATGTAAAGAAACAATATTTCCAGGTGAAGTAATCCAAATGGGACGTTTTAAGATAGATGTACCTATAGAATGTATATCAGGTTTAAACAAAGCTTATATTAAGATAACTTTAAGATATGAGGATGGTGGCAAAAATGATATATTAGTATCAGCAAATCCACAATCGGATTTTATTCTTTTTGGTAAGAAAGAGATTGAAGCATATATAAAAAAGATCATCCAGACTTTAATCTGTTGGAGATATTGTAAATTATATAAACAATATGTCATAAGACTACAACAAAATGGATGCTCCTTTGATTGGGGCATCCATTTTATGTTTAATCAGTAACTGTTGGATTCAGTAAGAAATCGTAGATACTAATGATTTGAATTCCGTCATCATCGCTCCATGATTTGGTATGCTCGCCAACAATAAGAAGTTTACGGAAAGAATCACCCACTAAGCGCAAGGAACGTTTCTCCTGATCCATTTTGTCGGCATCAGGCATTCTCCAAGCCGATTGTATGTAAATGCGTTGACTACCTTTATTGCAGACGAAATCAACTTCAAGTGTGACACGGATATTTTGTCCCTTATCGTTTCTAACCCTTTGAGCAACGTTGCCAACATCAACGAGCCAACCACGCATACGCATTTCATTATAGATGACATTCTCCATGATGTGGGTTGGCTCTGTTTGTCGGAAAGAAATGATAGAGTTGCGCAAACCGATATCTTGATAATAGTATTTTGATAGCGAGCCGATGTACTTGCGTCCTTTAATGTCATATCGCTCAGACTTCTCAATAAGGAAAGCATCTTGCATATATTCAAGATATACGGAAACCGTCTTGTCCGTGATATTCTGAACGTTGCTTACTGACTTGAAAGTGTTGGCAATATTAAGAGCATTGACAGGTGCGCCTATGCTTGAAGCCACAGTCTTTGAAAGCTCTTCAAATTCAGGTTTTAAGGTAATGTCATTACGCTCATATATGTCACGGAGATACACGGTACGATATAGCCTACGCAAGAAATCGGATTTCTTATCATCGCCAATTTGAGTTAAGAGTTGTGGAAGTCCACCAAACATAATGTATTCAGACCACGCATCTTCCTTTGAACCAGGAAAAACAGACATAAATTCCTTGAATGACAAAGGCCAAACATGGATTTCATCACCACGCCCACGGAACTCTGTCACCACATCAGATGAAAGGAAGCGTGAATTAGAGCCTGTAACATAAACATCAGTGCCTTCAGTTACCGAGAGAGTGGAAAGAACCTCAACAAAATCATTCACTTCCTGTACCTCGTCAATAATGATGTAGTATGTTTCATCGTCTTTCATTTCCTTTTCTACCCAATCAAGTAAATAGTCAGGGTCTTTGAATGGCTTGTTCTTTCGACTCTCCATATCAATAATTATGATATGGTCTTCCTTAACACTATCATCCAACAGGTGCTGTCGGAAAAGCTTCTTTAGCAAGAAAGACTTTCCCGAACGTCTTAATCCTGTTATAATTTTAATCAATCCGTTGCCTTTAGAACGAATCAATTGGTCGATATAAGTACTTCTGTTAACTATCATACATTCCGAAAAAGTGGTACATGTTCCACTTTTTCGGAACAAAGGTAATACTATTCTTTTAAAAGAAAGACTGTTTCTTTAGGAATTTGACAATTTTAGCCAAATTCGCTACTCTATATATACACCTCAATCTCATTCACCTCAAATATGCACACATCTCGGAGCTGCCAGATTTCGTTAGAGTCCAGCAGTTTCATTCGTCTTGTGCCTTTGTAGAAGTCATATTTGAGGGAGATGCAGCGGTGCCAGGACTGGATTTCACCGCTGCGAGTCCATAGGCGGATGTCGATGAGTTCGGGACTGGATAGGATTTTGCGGAGGGTGGTGATGTGTATTGATTGCATAGGTCGTCTCTTCAGTCTTTGTGACCGCCGTGATGACAAAGTTGGCGAAGACACGTTGCTTATCCAGCATGTGCCCCTCGATGATGGAGCGAACATCATAGAGCATGGCGATGTTGTTGTAAGGGTAAAGCGTAGTTTCAAAGATAGTGTCAGGAGCACATGCGATAGTGACATATACCGAAGCAGCATCAGAAGATATTTCAATCTCCGATGGGATGTTGCAAGTGAAGACGTAGAGAGAAGGATTATAATTGATTTTCAGCATGACCTTTTTGTTTTCAAAGATAACAGGCTTTGCCTGTATAAGAAAAGACCCAATCGCAGCGCTGCTCCTTCGAGCCGGGCGGAAGTGGAAGACTGCCTAAGCAGCCTTTTCAGCCTTTGGCTTGCGCCCTCTTTTTTTCTTTGGCTTTTCCTCTGCGGGAGCTAGCTCCGGCTTCTGCACCTCCTGCACCGCAGCCCCTTGTGGGGCTTTAGCTCTCGCAAGAGATGCATGAGCCAAAGATAGTGCAAACTGAGAGCAATCAAGTTTACTTGAATTGCCGAAATGCAGCCTACCTTATAAAAAGGAGCAGAGTGTAACGGAAGGAGGTGCTGCAGCAAGAGTCAAGGTGCTGGTAAAAGAAGAACCTTCATCCTGCGTCGGGGCGCAAGACAAAGGCTTATAGAAAAGGCGCTTAAGCGGCTTCCCACTTCATGAAAAATCACTGAATGTATGATTGAACTTCAATGAGTTTCAATTTGAAAAACTGGGCTATCTAACTAATCTTATCGGAAGTTTAAAGCCAGCTGGATAACTACAAATGACATCTGAATTGTTTATTAAATTATAGGTGTGTAGTTGAACAGCTTTCTTTTTCGAAGCTTCACTCTCATCATGCAACCAGAATAAAGCTGAATTCTTAGATTTCTTTTCAAGTTCGATATATCCAGTTGTAAAAAGTGTTATTGATTTACGATTTGGACCAGTTACTGTTGCTTTAATTACACCATCATCATTAACAACTACAACATTACTATATGTTATATCACAAAAATCTTTTAATTCTTTCCACTGTTTTTCTGTCGGTAATTTCATATGTTTTGCTTTTTCATAAGGTAAATATATGTACTCACCGTTTGATTTTTCATAATCAGATGCCCAAAGTGTTCCGCTTGGTAATCCAAGATCAACATATTCAGTTTTGTTGTCGCGAAGATCCATAGGTATTTCTTCTTCTCGATCTTTGTAGCCTGCCTTATATCCTTCGACATAGGCATCGGCTATAGCTTTGGTAATAGCTTGATTCGCTTTACCTTCAGCATACTTCTTTGCGTTTTCTAGAATATTCATTAGTTACTAGTATTTATTGAATTATTTTATATGTCTGCAAAGATATGCAAAATAATAAACAAAAGAAAGTATTATACCTAAAAATACTTCATTAGAAAACTTAAGCTCTATCGCACACCACCAATCGCAATCGGATATAAATCGTGTTGTGGAAACTTCTCGCAGCCGATGTAGAGCGTATCGAAGGCATCGGTGCCGTCGGTTCGATGTAGTCCGAGATGAATAATCCCATTGCAACCGCCTTCGCTCTCATAATTATCTTCAATATCCGAAATGTTATTATTGCTAATGGTGGGAGTCTATCATCCGCGTCGGTCGATACGAGCATCCGCGTCGGTCGATACGTGCATCCGCGTCGGTCGATACGAGCATCTGCGTCGGTCGTTACGAGCATCTGCGTCGGTCGACGCGGATGGTGGGGATAGCTATAAAAACTACTGCTGTTTAGTAAAAGGATGATGGGGTGGTTAGAAGGTGTAGCTATTATAAAAAACCTTGTAAGGATCCATTTGTTGCATTTTCTTTTTGATATTCTGCTCAATTCCTTCTGAGGATTGGGGTGCCTCTGTCTCCATTTCGTTAGCTC
>ERZ1034687.1466-NODE-1466-length-12192-cov-5.532504_pt1 | contig 12192 bp, 7 predicted proteins | sample MGYA00520704_ERZ1034687 | MGnify/ENA primary metagenome ERZ1034687 (study PRJEB33766, sample SAMN09781762) | gut metagenome | biome: gut microbiome | host: Homo sapiens | place: Madagascar | study: EMG produced TPA metagenomics assembly of the PRJNA485056 data...
TTTCAAATATAGCCTACAAAAAGACATAAAAAAATTCCATCTATTAACATATATACAAACTCCTGATTTCGTCATTACACCTCCCTAAATCCTTCCTCAAAGAGTTTCACAATAGGTTTGAGCGTTTTATGAACATTTAATGTATTACTAATGGAAACATTTCAGATTTTTCCCTACGTTCTCCCCATAATTGTTTCGCTGTTAAAACGCCATTAAAACACCATTTAAATAGTGTTTTAATAGTGTTTTAACACCTCTATTTGTTTCTGTCCTTTGGTTGTTAATAACAGGGTTTTCAACAAAGTTATCAACAGTTCGTTGACAAAAGTCCATCTCTTCACACATACGATAATCAATAAAGACAAGATAGCACATGATATCATTATCCACGGAATCAGCTGAAATAAATATGGATAATCATTTTAGTTTCCAGTTAATTACAGAATCTTTAAAATATAAGGTCACCTCATCTTATCTCCTTTGCCAATTCGTGTCAATAAGAAATTGGGATGTTGAAAACGTTGGGGCGGGAATAGATAGCAATATCCATGTGAATAGTTTTCAACCGAGTTATCCCCATCACCTGTTCATTTGGCTATTTAAATCCAACAAGGCAATAAATTCAAGTGGTCACCTCTTCATAATGTATGTTTGTAATAAGACAGTGCATCAATAAAAAAGGCGTGTTAGAAAGCACCTTACATTTTACTAATTCTGACACGCCTTAAAAGAAGCTGTATAACTATTGTTTTTGACACAGCCCCTTTATATTTTACCAAATATTATTTGATGCCCAACTTGCTTCTCAATGCTTTTGGAAGAGCATCCTTGTGAACCATGATGTAGATAGTCTTCGCACGAACGTAACTTTCTGACATATTGAGGTAACCACCGAATGTGTTGCGTTCAGTTCCCCAAGAGTTCTTTGTCACATAATACTTCGTACCATTCTGATCCTTCACGATACCTGTCAAGTGCATCAAGTGGTCGTCTGTTGTCACGAAAGCTTCGTAACCTTCTTGGCGAACTTCAGGAGTCACCTTAATTTCCGGGAAAGGCTGTTCAAACTTATAAGCCTCTTCCATACGACCTTTTTCGTCCATCTTCTCAAAGCGTGCACGGTCAGTGGTAGAATAGTCATCTACTTTCTTCACTTCCGGATTGATAGCTACACCATTCTTGAAAGAGAAGCCCTTCTCGCTAACATCACCATCCCAGCATACAGAAAAACCATTCTTCAATGCATAATCTGTTACCTCGATAAATTCATCAAGTGGCAAGTTATACATTTTAGCATGTTCCCAGTTATCTGTAACCTCAACCTCGAAAGGTTTGTAGTAAGGCTGATGTGTAAAGCTGGTCAGCTCAACATAATCAGACATATCCAAGCCCAAAGAAGCGGCGAAAGATTTCGGAGTATATTCTTTGCCTTGATAAGTAAACTTCTCTGGCAATTTACCCAAATAGATATCGAACAAGCTGTCCACCAATTTGAAATACTCAGGAGAACGATGTCTCATTTGTACAGCTGCATCAGCAATCACTTTGATATATTTCACCAACTCAGAGTGGTTATGACGATCAGAATCGTAGTTAATACCTGTATAAACTTCTTCCGGCACGATACCAACTTGATCGAAAGCACGCATGAAAGTATGCGAAAGGCTACCCTGGCCAATATTGCCATGACCATGGCGAAGATAATTGTCTTGCAGCTGATTCATATACTTCTGACGTACGATGAACATCTCTGAAAGATCGTACGTACCCTTACCCATACGCAACAACTCTGCTTCCATAAAAGAAGTAGTTGCAAAGCACCAACAAGTTCCTGTAGAGGCTTGGTTTTTCACTGGAGTAACCGGTACACGGCATACGTCCGTAAATTGATAACCTTGTGCGGAAGCTGTCATAGCAGATGCCGCCAACAAGCAAGAAAAAAAGAATGATTTCATGATATATAACTAAATTTAAAATTAAAATCCTTTCCTAAACTGATACCAGAAGTCGTCGCCCATCTCATGCCAACGCAACAAAGTAGCTCCTGCGAAGTCGGCTGTGTAGCGAGTCAAGAAGTCAATAGCTGCTTCTTCGCCTTTCTGTTCTGCCAATGCCTTATAACGGTTCTCAACGTACGGCATTTCTGCCTGTCCTTTTTCAAAAAAATAGTCACGGGAAGACTCAATCGCCTTGCGGGTCACACCCCAACGGACAGTTGCCAACTTGTTAGCACGGCGGAAAGTCCAAACCGCAGCATCCTCACGGAAACGATGCTGGCCACAAATCTTAAAGCATGCGGGCAGGTCTTTTGTTCCTGAGAAGATAGGTACACGTGGGCTTTCTCCTGGATTGTCAAAAGCGACCCAAGCTACACCTCCTACTGCATCTGGCAACCAACCACGCAACTGGATAACGGTTGAGTATGAGCACTGCGGAACAGAAACCAAACGGTAACGTGTCACAGCACCCGGCTTCACGCCATTCAACATGTTCACCATATCTGTGGTCATCCAAGGGTTAGCAGCCGGACTAACTATTGTATCCACCTGTGTCTTACCTTTCTCCTGATGGGCAACTTTCAAATTCTTTGTCATATCTTTCTCTGTGCCCTCGTAAGTTTCAGTCAACATAGCCATCACGTCTGTTACACTGACAGCTTTTTCCGGTTTGACAGTGAATGGCAACTCTTCCAACTCATCAGTCAAACCCAATGAAGGAGCGAACTTATTCAGGATAAACAATTCACGGACACTATATGCTTTTGAGCCACCGCCATAAGCCTTCCAAAAACAGAAAGGAGATTTACCATCCCAATAACCTAAACGCTTAGCCACTTCGAACACATTGTCAGAAGCCATGCAATTCTCTTTGTCTTTCGGATCCACTTTAGAGATACGAGGAATGTTAGCAGAAACTCCTACATGGTCATCAGGAATACGAATCGCAGCCCACACTCCACCGATATTCTTCGATCCTTCACCAAATACTTCAAAATGCCACACTTCGTTTGGGTCAGCAATGGTCAAACATTCTCCCCAGTCGCCATAACCATATTGTTTGATTAAGTCACCCATCAAGCGAATAGCCTCACGAGCCGTTGTACAACGTTGCAGCGCTATGCGTTCCAACTCCTCAATCATAAACATACCATTCTTATTCACCAATTCTTTACGACCAGAAATGGTTGTTTCGCCAATACCCAATTGCTTCTCATTCAAGCATGGATATGCAGTGTTCAAAAACTGGTAAGTAGAACGAGCTTCAGGTATCGTACCTTTCACAATCATGCCTTGTGTGCCTTTGTCATACTCCGTATGCATACGACCCGTATAAATGGTTTGAATCGTATCATTAGGATAAGTGGCAGCCGGGACAATGTCCATCCATTCGCGATAGCCACCATCGCAAGTATGACTGGTGATTACTGAGCCATCCGTAGAGGCTTTCTTACCGACCATGATGCTGGTACAACTTTCCGGATTAAGTACAGGCTCCGGAATTTCTTGGTTTTGTGCGCCAGCAGCAAAGCAAAGGCACATCAACCATACAGTAGTAAAAAGTGTTTTCATGTTATTTTGATTACATTATCTTATCTGCTGCAAATATAAAGAAAATAGGTTGGAGATACAAAGAAAGATATACCTCAATTTTTCAAAAAAGGTTCACATCCATAATGGACGGAACCTTTTTCTTCTTTTTCTCTCTGCTTTAGTTTATTGCAGAGGAGTCAAAGACTATTTATTTTCTTCCAACTATCCTAATTATTTAGTGGTAACGCCCATTCTGTTTCCGGCAATCCGGTCAATCAAAATAGCAATAGCTCCGTCACCCGTAACGTTACAAGCTGTACCAAAGCTATCCATAGCAATATACAAAGCGATCATCAAGGCCTGTAATGTCTCATTGAATCCCAACATGCTTTGCAACAGACCTAATGCTGCCATGATGGCTCCGCCAGGAACTCCAGGAGCAGCGACCATCGTAATACCAAGCATCATGATAAAGCCTGCCATTTGAAGGAAAGAGAGCGGTTCGCCTGCCAACAGCATGATAGCCATCGCACAAGCAACGATTTTCATCGTACTTCCGGACAAATGTATCGTTGCACATAGAGGAACGACAAAGATGGCGATGTTTGAACGAACTCCGTTCTTTTCCGTCTGTGCCAATGTCACCGGAATGGTTGCAGCTGAAGATTGTGTTCCCAATGCGGTTGCATAAGCTGGCAACATCATCCGTAACAACTTCAATGGATTCTTGTGGGCTACTGCTCCGGCAACGGCAAATTGAATCAACAACAAGGCCACATGAAGGATAAAGATGACAATGATTACCTTCAAGAACATGGATATGACACCGAATACTTGCCCGCTACGGGTCATATTCAAGAAGATTCCAAAGATATAAATCGGCAACAACGGTATCAAAATCGTTTCAATCAGCTTCGTAACAATCTCTTTGAAATCCACACAAGCATCCTTCAAAGCTGTTCCTTTGACATGGGATATCCCCAAGCCAAGGGTAAACGCCAGCAGCAACGCCGTCATTACTTCCATCAACGGAGGCATCGCCACTTCAAAGAAGGGAGTCAATGCTGCTCCTTCCGGTGTTTGAAACGTAGACAAATCCGCTTGGGCTGTCAATAGGTTCGGGAATACAGAGATGCAGCTGAAATAGGTGAAAAAACCAGAAAAAATAGTAGAGCCGTATGCAATCACAGCTGTCACAGCCAATAGGCGGCCGGCACCTTTCCCCAATTCCCCTATGGCAGGGACAACCAAACCAACAATGATTAATGGAATGGAAAAAGAGAGAAAATTACCAAAGATGGAGTTAAACGTGACAAATACACGCGTCAATCCAAACGGCATGAAGTTACCCAACAAAATACCCGCCAAAATGGCGATAAACACTTTCCACAAAAGGTTAATCTTAATTTTTTTCATGATATTGATTTATTTTGAATCCTATAATAGCAATAAGTATACTCATAAGTGGACTAATCAGGTTAAAAAAGCAATATGGAAGATACGTAAACGTCGGAACACCCAGAACCGTAGCTTGTGTCATTCCACAAGTGTTCCAAGGTATCAATACGGAAGTAACCGTAACAGCATCTTCCGTTGTCCGGCTCAGTAAACGACTTTCAAACCCTTTTTTCCGATAAATCTCCTTAAACATATCGCCCGTCAATATAATAGATATGTATTGATCAGCTGTACAGACGTTTAAGGTCAATCCGGCAAATACCGTAGAGGTAACCATGCTGGCTCGTTTTTTCATAAAACGCAAAAAGACAGAAGTGATTGTCTCCAACATTCCACTGGCTGTCATGGCTCCACCGAAACACATCGCACAAATTATCAACCAAACGGTGTTCATCATTCCTGCCATGCCTCGAGTAGCAACCAACGAATTGAGTGTTTCGATGCCTGTTTCCAAGGAAGTGGGTCCGTACCAAACTTGGAACAGACCTTTAAATTGGGAAGATGCTGAAATCGTTTCCGCCCCGGCTATTTGACATATCAAATCGGGCTGGAAAAACAAAGCGAACAATCCTGCCATGGTTGACGACAAGAACAATGTTATGATGGGAGATATCCGCTTAGCAATCAAGACTCCTGTCAAAACAGGAACTGCCAACAACCAAACAGATATATGGAATGTACCTTTCAAGGATTCGGCAAAAGCAGCCATGGATTCTGAATCCGCCTTGTCATGCAAAAATCCGGCTACGGCAAAGATAAGCAAGGTAATCAGAATAGATGGGACTGTCGTTATCAGCATATAGCGGATATGGGAGAACAATGGCGTATGTGTCACTGTTGACGCCAATACCGTCGTATCCGACAAAGGTGATATCTTATCTCCGAAATATGCTCCGGAAATGATGGCTCCTGCTATCCAACCGGGTTCAAACCCTTGCGCATCTCCGATTCCCATCAAGGCAATGCCAATAGTCGCAATAGTCGTCCAAGAACTTCCGGTCATCACCGAGACAATGGCACAAATAACACACGATGTGGCAAGAAAGAAAGTAGGGCTCAGCAATTGTACTCCATAATAAATAAGTGTAGGCACGACCCCGCTAACCATCCAGCTTCCGGACAAAGCTCCTATCAACAACAAAATAAGCAAAGCTGTCGCTACGCCTAATATATTGGAGCAAATAGCCTCCTCTATCTTCTTCCATTTGACATGGCAGAAAAACATGGACAAAGCAGAGCAGCAGGCAGTCGTCAATAACAATACAACTTGGCTGCCGCCACTAAGTGCGTCACTACCGAATATCTGGATGGTAAAGAAAAGAAGCACTACCATGACTCCAATTGGAATCAATGACAGAAGAATGGATGGACGTGTTTCCGGACACGAAGAACCACATTGTTTCATATTGCGAGCTTACTTCAATTTAACACCTCAAGGACACTTTGCCCTGTTTTTAATTATTTGGCTGCAAATTTAACAAAATAAGGATAAAAAAGAATGTTAGCCCGCATTATTTATCAGTTTTCCTTCTGTAGCAGCGCTGTCAGTCGTTTTACTCCCTCCGATGCCCCACATTTCAAGAAAGTAATGTCCTTCCTGTAGGTATTCACATCTTTCGGATCAATCAAGTAAATGGGTTGTCCCCTACGCACATAGTTCAACAATCCAGCTGCGGGATAAACATTTAGAGAAGTACCGATAACGACAAAGATATCGCATCCTTCCACCTCTTTGATGGCAGGTTCAATCATAGGGACAGCTTCACCAAACCATACGATAAACGGGCGGAGTTGTGAACCGTCAGGTGCTTTATCCCCAACATGGATATCGGGATGTTCCGGGTCAATAGGGAAAGGAGTTTGCAAATCCCGGACTGAACAAGATTTCATCAATTCCCCATGCAGATGGATAACGTTTGTACTTCCTGCCTGTTCGTGTAGGTTATCCACATTCTGCGTGATGATACGCACATCAAAATCTTTTTCCAAAGCAGCCAAGCCCAAATGTCCGGCATTCGGTTTCGACTTCAACAATTGCCGGCGCCGCTGATTATAAAAGTCGAGTACCAGCTCCGGATTATACGCAAATCCTTCCGGTGTGGCAACATCTTCCACCCGGTAGTTTTCCCAAAGTCCGTTCGTGTCTCTAAATGTGGAAATGCCGCTCTCCGCACTCATTCCTGCTCCTGTCAAAACCACTAATTTCTTTTTCATAACAAGCCCTTTCTTTTACTTTAAACAAAGGTACGGATAATATTCATTGGACGGCATCATATAGTTCTCTTATTTTTCTGACTTTGTCATTGCAACATTCATTCAGACTAAGACTACGACCTTTTTCCTAAAAGCATACTACCTTTTCTCAGAAAGCATACTACCTTTTGGAAAACAGGTCGGCTTTCATGAAATGAAAGGCGGTGTGCATTTTGTTAATCCTGACACACCGCCTTTTGTTTCACCTCAACGAGGGAATATCATTCTGGATATTAATATCCAGGATTCTGCTCCAACAGATTATTTGCTCCAATCAAACTGTAGTGGACTGGGAAACGATTCAAATTGGCATTGTTCGTTGCCTTGTGATCCCACCAATCTTCAGTCACATAAGCATCCCAGCGAATCAAGTCGGTACGACGACGTCCTTCTGCCAAAAATTCCAGTTGCCATTCATCCAACATTCGGTATTTATCCAAATTAGCCGCTGTTACAGGATCCGGATCGACGCCGCCTTCAAAGTAACGTTTGCGGACAGTGTTAATCAAATCAGCAGCACCTTGTTTATCTCCGGTACGCATCTTGCATTCCGCCAACATATAATAGATTTCAGCCAAACGGATAATTGGAGTATCTGGGTCACCCTTGCGATTCTTTTCATCTTGGTTAGGACGCGGGCTTCTCTTCGTCACACGGACACAAGAGTTTTCTTCCGCCGTCCCTATAGTAGAAGGCAATGAAGCCAAATCTGGATATAGAGGATCTTTACCTACTTTAGCGAAATAAGCGACTTGGTCAACGACAGTCAACACTTCTCCGCTATATTCACGGCTACCGGTACAAACCCAATCCTCATTCATTGGATTCACCAATTTGCCTACAATAAACATTCCACGGTATTTACCGCCACCTTCATAAACATACGGTTGTTTACGGATATCCTTATCATTGAACTTGGAATAAGCTCCACCTAACTTATACGGATATTTCTTTCCAGTCGGATCCAAACTTGGAATCAAGCCGATGCCGTTGTTTGAACCAGAACCTTCCAATCCGCCCAAATAGTTCTTGTAGTTGTAAGGAACCATGTAGCTCCAATACATGGCATCTGTTTCTGTTTTTGCGTTCTGGCTCGGCACAGACCAAATGATTTCCGGACAAGTCTCATTGTCGAATCCAAAGATATTTGTCCAATCCTTATCCAATTCGTATTTGCCATACTTGCCATCGATAATATCTTGACAAATCTGAGCCGCTTCCTGATACATCTCTTTTCCGATATAAGACTTTGCATTGAAATACAAACGAGCCTTCAATGCTGCACCGGCAGCACGATGGACAGAACCTGTTTCCATAGCTCCCAAAGTTTCCTTTACTGGAAGGTTGGGAATAGCTATATCCAACAAAGAGTCGATAAAATTAAATGTTTGAACATCGGTTGAACGACCTTTAACTTCGCTTTGAGTAGTCGTATACAAAGGAACACCACCAAAGAAGTCCAAGCCATCCAAATACAAAGAAGCCGCCAAAGCACGCTGTTGGTTCAACATCGATTCACGAGTACCTTCAGCAAATCCCAATTTATCAAAGTCCACGGTTTCTAACTCTTCCAAAGCATCCCAAGCCAAAGCGACGCCCATGGCGAAGTTGGTCCAACCTGTTTCAATCCAAGCCATGTCCTCGGTATACTCATGGTGATGCATCTTTTGAAATTTCGCACCATCGTACCAGTCGCTACCACGGGTAGGCAAACAAAACTCATCTGTTCCCAATTCCTGCATCATCCAACGAGGCTCGTTATGACCAACATACCAACGCCAGTGGGTAAATGAGCGGTTAAAACGCTGCCAAACGGCATCCTGCGAAGTATAGAATGTCTCCGGCACAACTTGTGAATAGAAGTCGGGATCAATATTACACGAAGCAATGCTCAGAACTCCGGCAATTCCCACTATGATTGATTTTAATATATTTTTCTTTTTCATCTTAGAATCTGTTTAGAAGTTAAACTGCATACCTAATGTCCAAGTACGAACTACAGGATATAAATTCCCGTCCCAGAATTTTTCAGTACCCTTATCCCAACCGGTAATATTCACCTCCGGATTCATACCGCTATAGCCAGTGATGGTACAAACATTTCCGACAGTTCCATAGATACGGATACGGTCAACCAAGTTCCTTGTATACTTCTTCATCGGGAGTGTATAACCCAAAGTGATAGCATCAATCTTCAAGAATGTACCATCTTCCAAATAGTAATCGCAAATCTGCTTTTCACCCTTGATATGGTTGAATTTGGTATATGCTGTCTTCAACACGTTCATGTTGCTCTGTCCTTGGATGCCGAAATACATATTCAATGTATTATAAACATCAAAATCTATCCAGCTACGCATATTGATACCCAAATCGAAGTTCTTATAAGTGAACGTATGACTCCAACCCACAATCAACTTCGGAGTGTAGTTACCCATATATTGCTTGTCGTTTTCCGTCTTCTTGGCAGCCGGAATCACTTCTCCTTCCTTGTTATATAACAAGAAGTTCCCTTCATCGTCAAATCCGGCAAACTTCCACAAATAGAAAGAGCCGATTGTAGAACCTTCTTCCATGCGGGCAGCATCACCTGGAGAGCCCGGAGCCACGAAACCGTTACCATTATAATAGGTATTGTTACCCCAAAGGGTCAAAATCTTACCACTGTTATGGCTGAAGTTTAAGTTAGTAGACCAAGTAAAGTCTTTTGTCTGAATGATGTTTCCCCCCACTTCAAATTCCCAACCTTTACTTTCCATTGAACCGATGTTCTGGTATTGTGAACCTTGGGTATAAGGGGGCTGAGGAACTTTCACACTATAAAGCAAGTTATCAATCTTGCGGCGGTAGTAGTCGAACTTACCATACAAACGACCATCGAACAAAGAGTAATCTACACCTAAGTCCCACTCTTTCTTCTCTTCCCAACCCAAGTTAGGGTTCACATTCTGTGATTTACCGTACGAATAGGCCCAAGTGCCATCCGGCAACATCCAGTTGGTATCCGAACCTAACATATTCGCCATGTAAGAAGAACTAAAGTCATTGTTACCAGTTACACCATAACCGAAACGCACCTTCAAGTCTTCTATCCATTCGATATCTTTCATGAAATCTTCATTGGAGATGCGCCAACCGGCAGTCGCAGACCAAAAGTTAGCCCAGCGGTTGTTTGCGGCAAATTTGGAAGAACCTTCATGACGGATAGAAGCAGATGCCATATACTTGTCTTGGTAGGAATAGTTGACACGGGCAAACAGAGAGAACAATTTCTCAGAGATATTCTTGCTGGAACTCATGCTTGCTTTACCATCAGACAAATAACTACCCTCTCCAATATTCCAATACTTGATACCATCTACAGAGAAGTTGTAGTTCTGCATATTAAAGCTCTCGCCGTTTGATTCGAAATAAGAATAACCTGCCGTTGCATTCAGGTTATGTCCTCCTTTGAACTCTTTCAAGTATGAGAAGTAGCCTTCTGATGTCAAATTCTCTGTCTTGCTGAACCCCAAATAAGCATCTCCGTTACGAGACTCTTCTATAGAAGTCCTATGAGTCCTTGGATAATAGATATGCTGTTCCCACTGCCTGTTTTCGTATCCCAAAACCTGTTGGTAACTCAAACCTTCAATCGGTTTGATATTCAATTTCATGTTAACTTCCGGTTTGAACCATTTATCCAATCCATACCAATCTTCCAACATAGCATCAGCCACTACGTTGTAGTCCAATGATTCATTTACCCAGACGTTGTAACCAGTCGCACTTTTCGGATCGTAAGGGGAACGAGTCGGGTTATTACGCAAGGCTTGCTGGAAATTAGGGAAATGGTTGTTACGGGCAGCCTGACGGTAATCAACAGCCGGACGCACTTCAAACCAATCATCGAACAGTTTGAATGTGGCATTCAAACGTCCACCATAATCTTGACGGTCATCCTGCAAAGCAATACCTTCATTTTTTTCATAGAAGAAAGAGGTGTACAACTGGGCTTTTTCCGTACCCATTTCTAATGCCAGGTGATGTTTCTGTGAGAAGTTGTCATGATTAATCAACTCGTCCCACCAGTCAACGTCACTTCCGTAATCAGTACTAATATTGTGTGAAGCGAACTCCCGCCCTGACAACAATTCGGGTGCATTATAACTCTGTTTCTTTGAGAATTCATTGCTATAAGTCAACTTCACCTTTCCCTCTGTATTGGAACCACTCTTGGTCGTAATCAAAATGACACCAGATGCCGCACGTGTACCATAGATTGCTCCGGCAGAACCATCCTTCAAGATGTCGATAGACTTGATATCATCCTGTGTCAAGGAACGGATATCACCACCAGGGAAACCGTCAATTACAATCAGCGGAGAACGACCCGCATTGATTGAAGTCATACCACGCAACTGGAAAGTAGTCGAAGAGTTGGCACTTCCCAAGTTGTTCATGACCAAGCCACCGATTTTTCCTTGCAGCGCCGAAGATATATCAGCACCGCTCACACCAACCATCATGTCTTCGCTCTTCAAAGAGGTAATGGCACTGGTAACCTGCTTCTTTTCCATCGTACCATATCCGACTACGACTATTTCTTTCAAAGCTTTCGTATCTTCAGCCAAGACAACTCTGATTTGTGTTTGATTCTTTACTTGTACCTCCTGGGAGCGGTAACCAATATAAGAAACCTCCAAGACTGCATTAGCCGGAACATCATGCAATGTAACCATACCATTCATATCGGTTACATTACCAATGGTCGTTCCTTTAACAATAACATTGGCACCAATCAGTTCACCATGTTCATCCAAAACTGTTACTGTGATTGTTCTACCTTTCTGGTTTACTGATTCTATCTTCAGTTCATCCATTACAGGGACAACATCTGCCGCCAACATTGAAACCGAAGCCATGAAAAGTAATCCTGCTATCAGAAAGGCCACATTGGGCGTCAGTACGC
>ERZ1034687.1483-NODE-1483-length-12090-cov-10.066057_pt1 | contig 12090 bp, 9 predicted proteins | sample MGYA00520704_ERZ1034687 | MGnify/ENA primary metagenome ERZ1034687 (study PRJEB33766, sample SAMN09781762) | gut metagenome | biome: gut microbiome | host: Homo sapiens | place: Madagascar | study: EMG produced TPA metagenomics assembly of the PRJNA485056 data...
AGAGTAAGTTTAATTGACATCATATTGTTTTATTTATTATAATTTCTTGTATATGATTATGAATTATTAGTCTGTAACATGCGTTAGACTGAAAGGAACATTTTATGAACTGGTTTGCTAAATTTGAGAAAAAATTCTCTAAGTATGCGATTAAGAATCTTATGTTTTATATCATTGTCCTTTATGCAATAGGATTTGTGATGAATACATTCTTTAATGGATTATATGACGCATATTTTTCACTTGATTTTGCTATGATTTTCAAAGGACAGGTATGGAGACTCTTTACATTTATATTACAACCGCCTTCTAACAGCATAATATTTGTGGTATTTGTGCTGTATTTCTACTATCTGATTGGTTCGGTACTTGAAAGAATATGGGGCTCGTTCAGATTTAATGTATACTTCTTTACAGGAGTTATCCTTAATATACTTGCATCACTTATTATCTATATTATATGGGGATTAAGCTTTAAGTTAAGTACGAATTATATAAACCTTGCGTTGTTCATGGCATTCGCTATGGAGCAGCCGGATATGGAGGTTTTATTATTCTTCATTATCCCAATCAAGATTAAATGGATGGCAATACTTGATGCTGTAATATTCGGAATTACTATAGTATTCGGATATCTTGTGCCTTTTCTTCCAAGAAATGTATGGTACAGCCTGTATGCAGCAGGTTTCCTTGCACCATCAGCAATTATGTGTTATGCCAACGCAACGGCGGCGCTTGTGTCAATGCTGAATTTCATAATATTCTTCTTCCTGTACAAGAAAGGTCCTGCAAAGAGCAGTACACAGAGAAACTTCGACAAGGCAATGAGAACAGCAAAGAAAGCACAGCAGAACGCCAGAAAAGACTATTGGCAGCAGAATAGTGGTAACACTCAGGGCAATGGTGGCACATATGGTTCTGCGTCATCAGATAACAGAACACAGCAAAGTCAGACACAACACGCGAAGCGCGGTGTGCCGAAGCACAGATGTGCAGTATGCGGAAGGACAGAACTTGACGACGAAAACCTCACATTCAGATTCTGCTCAAAATGCGCCGGCAACTACGAATACTGTTCCGACCACCTCTATACCCACATCCACGTAACAGGTAATAAACAGTAACCATCCGGGGTAGAAGTGTAAGCAAAGAGAAACAGGGACGGTGTCAGAATTGAATTTTCTGAGTTGTGTGGGAGTTAAAACCAGTGTTTGCGAAGCGCGGTTCAAAAAATCACGTTCAAGCGAAGCGCGTTGATTTTTTGAACAAAAAAGCGAAGCAAAAACTGGCTTTTACTCCCACTAAACGAAGAAATCTGAAATACTGACACCGTCCCTGTTTTTCTTTGCGTATACTTCCACCCCTAAAAAGCTTGTTAAATAAAAAACTTAGTTGATTTGACACGCAAATATGTTATTATATTGTAGGTATGTGTTTGAAAAGATTTTAATTATTTTGGAGGAAACAATGAAAAAGACTAAGATTATTTGCACAATGGGTCCTAATACTAACGACAGAAACCTTATTAAGGATCTTGCGTTAGCAGGAATGGATATTGCAAGATTTAATTTTTCTCATGGTGACCATGAGGAGCAGGCAGGAAGATTTGCCTTAATTAAAAGTGTAAGAGAAGAACTTAATATCCCTATTGCAACTCTTCTTGATACTAAGGGACCTGAAATCAGAACAGGTGCTGTTAAGGATGACAAGAAGGTTACACTTGTTGAGGGACAGAAATATACATTAACAACAAGACAGGTGCCAGCAGATGATAAGATTAATATGGTAACTTATGCAGGTCTTCCAGAAGATGTTACTACAGGTAATATTATTCTTATCGATGATGGTCTTATCGAGCTTAAGGTTGATAAGGTTGAAGGTACTGAGATTGAATGTACAGTAATTAATGGTGGTGAGCTTGGTTCTAAGAAGGGTGTTAATGTTCCTAACGTAAGCATCAGACTTCCAGGCATAACAGAGAAAGATAAGGAAGATATCATCTTTGGTGTTGAGCAGGGATTTGATTTTATCGCAGCTTCATTTGTAAGAAATGCAGCATGTATCGAGGAAATTAAGCACCTTCTCTGGGAGCATGGCTCAGATATCCCAGTTATTGCTAAGATTGAGAATGCCGAAGGTATTGCTAATATAGATGATATCATCAGAGTTGCTGATGGTATCATGGTAGCCCGTGGAGATATGGGTGTTGAGATTCCTGCTGAGGAAGTTCCACACGTTCAGAAGGAAATCATCAAGAAGTGTAATGCTAAGTATAAGCCAGTTATCACAGCTACACAGATGCTTGATTCTATGATCAGAAATCCAAGACCTACAAGAGCTGAGGTTACTGATGTTGCTAACGCTATCTACGACGGAACAGATGTTGTTATGCTTAGTGGTGAGACTGCTAATGGAAAGTACCCATTAGAGGCTGTTAAGATGATGGTTAAGATTGCAGAAAGAACAGAGCAGGAGATTAAGGGACATTCAGTAGAATATTCTAATCTTCACAGCAAGAGAAGCATTTCAAGCGCTGTATGTAATGCTGCAGTTCAGACAGCAGATAACCTTGGAGCTAAGGCTATTATCTGTCCTACAATTTCAGGATTTACAGCAAGACTTACATCTAAGTTAAAGCCAGAGGCTGAGATTATCGGATGCTCTCCATACGATAACGTTCTTAGAAAGATGCAGATTTACTGGGGTGTTAGACCTCTTAAGACTGCTACAGAAGCTTCTACAGATAAGATTATTGAGCATGCATTAGTAGTTTCTGAACATGCTGGCTTCGTAGAAGAAGGAGATACAGTAATTGTTTCAGCTGGTATCGCTACATCTTCTGATCCTTCATCTAAGAGAGGACTTACTAACACAATGAGAGTTGTTACAATCTAGTATTATTTTGATACATTTGTTTCGGAATGAGGCTTGATTTTAATATTCTATTATGTTATAAGTAATACACAATTGATATTACAAAGCGTTGATGGAAACAAGTAGGTTATTACTGAACTTACAGAAAGCAGCCGGTTGATGAGAGGCGCAAGGGTAAGGGTAACTGAATACATTCCGGAGCGGCGAACTGAAAGCATATTGTAAGTAGGGGCAGCCGGAGTAGCACACGTTATAGTGCATAAGTTCATGCTGGTGGACTTAATGAGGTGGCAGATGTGAGTCTGTCATGAATAAAGGTGGTAACACGTAAGTTCAGGCTTTCGTCCTTTTAAAGAAGGGCGGAAGCCTTTTTTGTAAGCAATGAGCCATGCAAGCCAGAATGTGCTTGCACAGATTCTGGCTTATATGGCGAATGCCCATAATGAACAACGGAGGTCGCAGACCGGGAGTTGTGAATTATCAAGGCTCGGGAGCACCGCGACAACGACAGAACGAAGTTCTGGAGTATGAGCTGCGAGCGCGAGTAGCGATGAGAATATAATCAGATGTGCTCGCGAGCAGCAATAAGAAAAATGAAAAGAGAGGAAACAAAAATGACACTTTATGACGAATTGGTTGCAAGAGGTCTTATTGCACAGGTAACAGATGAAGCACTTATCAAAGACCTTATTAACAATGGAAAGGCTACATTTTACATTGGATTTGATCCAACAGCAGACAGCCTTCATGTAGGACACTTTATGGCACTCTGCCTTATGAAGAGACTCCAGATGGCAGGAAATAAGCCAATCGCACTTATTGGCGGTGGAACAGCTATGATTGGTGATCCATCAGGACGTACAGATATGAGAAAAATGCTTACACCAGAGCAGATTCAGCACAATGTTGACTGCTTCAAGAAGCAGATGGCAAGATTTATTGATTTCTCAGATGACAAGGCATTACTTGTTAATAATGCTGACTGGCTTCTTAATCTTAACTATGTAGAACTTTTAAGAGAGGTTGGAGCATGCTTCTCAGTTAATAACATGTTAAGAGCTGAATGCTACAAGCAGAGAATGGAAAAGGGATTAAGCTTCCTTGAGTTTAACTACATGATTATGCAGTCATACGATTTCTATATGTTATACCAGAAATACGGCTGTAATTTACAGTTTGGTGGTAATGACCAGTGGAGCAACATGTTAGGTGGAACAGAGCTTATCAGAAGAAAGCTTGATAAGGATGCTTCAGCTATGACAATCACACTTCTTCTTAACTCAGAGGGTAAGAAGATGGGTAAGACAGCTTCAGGTGCTGTATGGCTTGATCCGGATAAGACAAGTCCTTACGATTTCTACCAGTACTGGAGAAATGTTGATGATGCAGATGTTCTTAAATGCATCCGTATGCTCACATTCCTTCCACTTGAAGAGATTGACAAGATGGATAGCTGGGAAGGTGCTCAGCTTAACAAGGCTAAGGAGATTCTTGCTTATGAGCTTACAAAGCTTGTTCATGGTGAGGAAGAAGCTAAGAAAGCAGAAGCTACAGCAAAGGCAATCTTTACTGGTGGGGATGCAGCTAACATGCCTACAGCAAAGCTTGAAGCAGACAGCTTTACAGATGATGAAATTGATGCAATTAATCTTGTGTTTGGAGCAGGACTTGCAACAACTAAGTCAGAGGCCAGAAGAACTATCCAGCAGGGTGGTGTTTCTGTAGATGGAGAGAAGGTAGCAGATATAGCAGCTAAGTTCCCTAAGAGCATGTTCGAGGGTGAAGGCGTAGTTGTAAAGAAGGGGAAGAAGTCTTTCGTTAAGGTATCTGTTAATTAATTTTTCTCCCACGAAGGAAGGATTATGAAAAAAGATGAGATTACAATGGTGAGGCTTTTAAGCCTCGCCATTCTTATGGCTCTGAGTCTGTTTATTCTTCTTGTTCCTATAGGAAGTAATGAATTTGGTCAGATAATCAGTAAAATGAATAATAATGCACTCAACATTCCGGAAAGCCAGAATTCAGTATATAATCTGTATTATTATACAGGCTTTAATGTTGTTTATCAGTTGTTCTTTTCACTTACAATTCTTTTTACGGCAATGTCTGTGGCAGGAATCCTTTTAAGAATCGGTAATACAGGAATTGCTGCATTTGTATCTGCAATATTGAATTTGTTGACAGGTATGCTGCTGTTGTTTGCGAGAATATGGGAGTCATCAGTATCCATGCATGCAATGATTGATTCTGTGTATCTTGACGGAGTAGTGAAAGAGCAGATTAAGACAACCCAGTTACTTGATAAAGTTCCTGTTCTGTATATTCTTTTAATAGTTCTTGGAATTCTTGAATTATTAATGGTGAAAAGTTCTGGTATCATGCGCATAAAGAGGTTCACTAAGAATAAGAAGACAAATGCTGTAAATTACCTTGTTCCGGCGCTTATAATTTATGTGTGGGCTGGTTTTATAAGACAGGATATATTGTCTGTAATTATAAGAAATGGTGATTCCCAAAGAATGACAGTTAATGAATATCTTACCGGATATTACATTGGTAATAAAATATTCTTTAACTGGTCATGGATGATAATGCTTTTACTAGCAACCATTATTTGTATAATTATACAATCAGGCGTTATCAAGGGATTAAGCGGCAGGGCAGGAATGTTGGCAGGTATAGGTATTCCGGCACTTGTAACGATAATACCATCTGTTATATATGCATTTAATCCACCGGCACTGTTTGGATATCTTACACTTGATATATCATTATGTGACATGACTGATAACGCATTTTACATGTATCTTGTAACATTCTGCGTGAGCATGACAGCTGCATTTATATTAATATATCTTGTGATAAGCGGAATTCTAGATATGAGGAAGCTGGCGTTTATATTCATTATAAATGTCGTTATAAGCGTAGTTCTGATGATTATTGTTTCGGGTAAATCTTCGCTTGCAATCCAGTATATGCCTTGGATTGTGGCAGATTGTGCATCAGTTATACTGGCAGTTGTAAGTATTGCATTAAAACCAGTGAATAAATAAAAATAATGGCTGAGTCAGATGAGGTGACACCTCATATTCTGATTCAGCCATTATTTTATAACTGTTTAATATCTTTAATGTCGGTGTCTGCAACCATTGAGTAGTTGGTGTAATACACAACGAATCCCGGTTTTGCACCGGCAGGCTTTTTAACTTCTTTCTTTAATACATAATCGACTTCAACTTTTTCCTGCTCACGGCCTTTAGAGTAATAGGCGGCAAGGCTTGCTGCTTCTTCAAATGTCCTGTCAGGAACTTCCTTTCCATCTGTTTTAAGAAGTACATGAGAGCCTGGCATCTGCTTGGCATGAAACCACCAGTCATTGCCGTTGCCTGTCTTGAATGTAAGTTCGTCATTCTGCATGTTATTCTTTCCAACATATATGTCAAATCCATCACTTGATACAAAATGCATCGGCTTGTTGGCTGTGATTTTGTGCTTTCCTTTAACAGTCCTTTTAATATATCCAGTTTCAATAAGCTCTTCCTTAATGTTAGCAAGATCAGCTTCTGTTACTGAAATCTCAATCGCATTGATAATAGATTCAAGGTAGCTTATTTCTTCAGTAATCTCCTGAATAAGACGGATTCCGGCTTCATAGGTTCTCTTAAGCTTGTTATATCTTGCAAAATATTTGTTGGCATTCTCAATTGGTGTGAGAGTATTATCAAGAGGAATCTTAATTGTAGTATTATCGTAATAATTAAGTGCTTCATATTCCTTAGAACCTGCAGGAATACTGTAAGCGTAGGTTGTAAGAAGTTCGCCGTAGATACGGTATTTGTCCTTTTTCTCAGTGTCCTTTATCTGCTTTTCCTGAATGTCAAGCTTCTTGTATGCTCTTTCAAGATGTGTTGTTACAATTCTTCTTATATCAACAGACTTCTGGTGGATTCGTGTTGCAATCTCTTTCTGTCTGTAATAATCGATAATCAGTCTGCTTATCGAATCATATTCTGTGTGGTTGTCATACATAGAAAGCTTCACAGCGGCAAATTCTGCAGGCACACCGTTGTCAGTTACCATATCGGGGTGGTAGATACCATTTCTTACATCAGACATAAGTGCGTCAAATACGTTGTATAATGCATCTTTCATATGTTCATCAAGGCAGTTGGCAGGGTGTCCGCCATCAACTCCGGCACGGTATGCAAGCTCTTCTGCTATACATGTGCTTATTCCTGTATAGCTTGAAAGCAGCGCCTTGACAACAGGTACAGGCTTTGTAAATACTGTTTCGTCAAAATGTTTTCTGTCAGCTTCAAGCGGATTAATCTTGTCAGAAGTATTAGGAATGAAATAAGGTCTTCCAGGTAAAACTTCCCTGACTGAGCTTGTCTGTGCTGATATATGCTTGATACTGTCTAATATAGTATTATTGTCGTCACATAATATTATATTGCTGTGCTTTCCCATGAATTCAGCGATTATGTGCTTTCTGCACAGGTCGCCAAGTTCATTTAAATGTTCTGCCTCAATATCAATTACACGCTCAAATTTTGGCTGTGTTATAGATATTATTCTTCCATTATTCAAATGTTTTCTGAGAAGCATGCAGAAATTCGGTGCAGTAGCAGGGGATGGCTTGTTATCGTCTGTAAGATATGCAAGAGGAAGCGATGCATTTGCAGATAAAACAAGTCTGTACTGACCAGATTGTGTCTTTATTGTAAGCATTATTTCATCGGCTTCAGGCTGTGCTATCTTGTAAAGTCTTCCGCCGTTAATTGTGTCGTTTAATTCATTAACAATACTGGATATTGTAATACCATCGAATGCCATAATGTCTCCTTTAAAATTAGTAATATTCATTAATCTTATTGCATTATATTAACATACTTATTGCTGTAAGTCTTGTTATCTTTCACAAAAATTGGTATACTTTCCTAAGCATTATATGCGAATGGAAGGATAGAAACAATGATTAAAAGTATGACAGGCTTTGGCCGGAGTGAAATTGTTAAAGGTAACAGAAAGATTTCAGTTGAGATTAAGTCAGTTAATCACAGATATCTTGAAGCAGGTATCAAGATGCCTAAGAAGCTTAATGTATTCGAGAGCAGAATGAGAGACTTACTTAAGAAGTATGCAACAAGAGGCAAGATTGATATATTTATTAATTATGAGGATGATTCAGAAAGTCAGGTTAATCTTAAGTTCAATCAGAATATAGCTGATGAATATATGGCTATATTTAATAATATGTCCGAAAAATACAATCTTAAAAATGATATGACAGTAGGAGGTCTTGCCAGATTTCCAGAGGTCATCACGATGGATGAGGTGCAGGAAGATGAAGAGGAGCTGTGGCATTTTATAGAAGAAGCCATGAAGGCAGCCCTGGAGCAGTTTGTTAATACAAGAATTCTTGAAGGTGAGAATCTTAAGAAAGACCTTTTAGGAAAATTAGACCACATGGAGGAGCTTGTCGCATTTGTTGAAAAGAGAAGTCCTGAGATTATGAAGGAATACCGCAGCAAGTTAGAGAGTAAGGTAAAAGAACTTCTTGGTGATACAACTATTGATGAGAGCAGAATCGCAACAGAGGTTATTATATACGCAGACAAGATATGTGTTGACGAAGAAACTGTAAGATTAAGAAGCCATATCGAGCATGCAAGAAAATGTCTTAACGAGGAAGGCGGCATTGGAAGAAAGATGGATTTCATTGCACAGGAGATGAACAGAGAGGCTAACACAACTCTTTCTAAGGCTAATGACATTGAGATATCTAATGCAGCTATTGACTTAAAGACTGAGATTGAGAAGGTAAGAGAGCAGATTCAGAACATTGAGTAGGCTTTCAATATATTTTTAATGGGTTTTGATTAAATTTACTTGATTGTTTCGGGCTTGTTAGGTATAATAACTTGTGCACTTTATGTGCAGAATGAGGTAATTATATGAGCAAAGGACTATTATTAGTTATTTCAGGATTTTCTGGTGCAGGAAAAGGAACTGTTATGAAGCGACTTTTAGAGCTTCATGACGAGTATTCACTTTCTATATCAGCTACAACAAGAAAGCCAAGAGAAGGCGAAGCTGATGGAAGAGAATATTTCTTTAAGACTGTAGAAGAATTCGAGAAGATGATTGCTGAAGATGCTTTAATAGAGCATGCACAGTATGTTGGCAATTATTACGGAACACCTAAGGCATATGTTGAAGAACAGCTTGATAAGGGCAACAATGTTATTCTTGAGATTGAGATACAGGGTGCCATGAATATCAAGAGAATGTTCCCAGATGCAGTGCTTATGTTTATAACACCACCGTCAGCAGCAGAACTTGAAAAGAGACTCCGTGGCAGAGGAACAGAAGATGAGGCGACAATTAAAGCCCGTCTTTCAAGAGCAGCAGAGGAAGCAGAAGGTGTTGAGGATTATGATTACATAGTTATCAATGACGAAGTTGATTTATGTGTCGTCCGAATTCATGATATTGTGTTAGCTGAGAAGATGAAAGCTAAGTATAATCTTGGACTGATTAATAATATTAAAGAAGAATTAAAGGTTTATTCGAAAGGAGAATAATATAATGATACATCCATCGTATACTGAATTAATGGCTGTAATTAACAGTGAGGTTGAAGAGGGCGAGCAGCCTTTAGTACAGAGCAGATATTCAATTGTTAAGGCAACTGCTAACAGAGCTAAGGAAATCATCGATGCAAGAAGCGTTGAGGAGAAGATTGCCAAGGCAAGAATTGAAGCAAGCAACAAGGAAAAAGAGAAAGATAAGGACAAGGATAAGGTTGAGGAGAAGAGAATCTCTAAGGAAGATGAGAGAAAGCTTCAGGTTGGAACTCCTCTTGTAAGATGTTCAGAAAAAGACAAACCATTATCAATCGCAGTTAAAGAATTCTACGAAGGTAAGGTTAAGATTCTTGGAAGTACAGACGAGAATACTTCATTATAATTAACAAAGACTGATGTTAAGGGCAACTGCTTGTATGGGCGGTTGCCCTTTTGTGCGAGTAGCTAAGGCAAGATATAACGATAATCTTGAGTATGAGCTACAAGCATGAGGAGAGATGAGGAGTTAAAAATTTTATGACGAATAGTTATGATGAGAAAGAAAGACGGATTCACTGTGCATTTTCAGAAAAATGCGGCGGTTGTGATTATGCCGGGATGAAATATAATAATGAACTTGCAGTTAAGCAGAAGTACATTGAAGAACTTTTTGGAGAATATGTAAAAGTTGATGATATTGTAGGAATGTACAGACCAATACATTACCGCAATAAAGTTCATGCAGTTGTGGGACTTGATGATTCCAGAAATGTAATAGCAGGAACTTATGAGGAAAACAGCCACAGAATAGTTGATACATCGGACTGTATGATTGAAGATTCGCAGTGTACAGACATTATTAAAGATATTAAAGGTCTTATAGCTTCATTTAAATATCAGCCATATGACGAAGATGCGGGAAAGGGAATGATCCGACACATTCTTTTAAGAAAAGGATTTTCGACAAAGGAGATTATGCTTGTTATTGTTACAGCAGGAGTCGCATTTCCATCAAAGAACAATTTTCTCAAGGCATTATGTGAGAAGCATCCGGAAATTACTACAATTGTGCAGAATATTAATGACAGGCGCACAAGCATGGTGCTTGGAAAGAGAAATATTGTTCTTAAGGGAAAAGGTTATATCGAGGATGTGTTGTGTGGCTGCAGATTCAGAATAAGTCCGACATCATTTTATCAGATTAACCACCAGCAGACTGAAAAGCTGTACAAAAAGGCAATCCAGCTTGCTGATATATCAAAAAATGACACTGTAATTGATGCATATTGCGGAATTGGTACTATTGGAATAGTCGCCTCAAAAAAGGCTGGCAAAGTTATAGGAGTTGAGCTTAATTCAGAAGCTGTATCAGATGCTAAGATAAATGCTTCAATTAACAATATAAAGAATGTCACATTTGTTAATGCTGACGCAGGAGATTTTCTTGTTGAGTATGCGAAAAATGCAAAGGCAGATGTTGTTATCATGGATCCGCCAAGAAGCGGAAGCACACCGGAATTCCTTAATTCGCTTCTTAAGATTAAACCAGACAGGATTGTGTATATTTCATGCGGACCTGATACACAGGCAAGGGATATTAAGGTACTGGTTAAGGGGGGATATAAGGTTATGGCATGTCAGCCATTTGATTTGTTTCCTCATACGGAGCATGTAGAGACGGTAGTTTTACTTTCCAAGGGAATGGTCGACAGCAGAAAAGTGAAGGTGGACTTCTCTCTGGAGGATATGGATTTATCTGAATTCAAGGGAAAAGCAACTTATGAGCAGATAAAGGCATATGTACTGGAGCAGACAGGACTTAAGGTTTCATCACTGTATATCGCACAGATTAAGAAGAAGTGTGGATTGGATGTCGGTGAGAACTTTAATCTGGCTAAATCAGAGAATGTGAGACAGCCACAGTGTACACCGGAGAAGGAAGATGCGATTATGCAGGCGTTTAGGCATTTTGGAATTATATAGGTTGTGGATAAATAGCATCGTGTGTCTATCTTACTGATAGGAAGCGTAAAAAGGACACCCCTGAACCGTAAATATTACGGGTCAAGGGATGTCCTTTTTGGTTGTCTTGGAGTGTCCAAAGGACAAGGTAATGATACTGAAGTATTAAGACTGATATGAATGATACCTATCCTATTGAGGGCTTAAAATGCACTGATGGAAAGCAAGAGGATTTCATGGAACAGTGGATAGAACGGAGATTGAATATAAAAATGAGATAAGTAAGTAAAGATGCCAGTTGAAGTGGAGGTTCCTGCTTGGCTTTTTTCTTGCTCTTTTGCAGATGGTAAAATATAATTGTATGTGTAATAGCGAGAAGGTTTGAAGGATAGGTAGGAGAGTAATGATAGAACTTGATTGGGCAAAATTTGAAATATTAAATAAAAAATATGCAAATGCATTTGAAACGCTATGTTTACATCTTTTTAGCAGATATGTTCATACAGAGTGTATTGGTGCAGATTTTAATCAGGCTGGATTGGAGACAGAACCAGTTAAATATAAAGGGAAATTCTATGGCTTCCAATCTAAATATTTCAGTCCGAGTATGGATTATAAACAAATAGAGCATTCTGTTCAATTGGCATTAACATCGTATCCCGATTTGGATGTCATTAAAATATTT
>ERZ1034687.1485-NODE-1485-length-12080-cov-7.897214_pt1 | contig 12080 bp, 5 predicted proteins | sample MGYA00520704_ERZ1034687 | MGnify/ENA primary metagenome ERZ1034687 (study PRJEB33766, sample SAMN09781762) | gut metagenome | biome: gut microbiome | host: Homo sapiens | place: Madagascar | study: EMG produced TPA metagenomics assembly of the PRJNA485056 data...
GCATACAGTTCCACGGCAGGAACATCTGGTAACAACAACGGATAGTCTAATGACAAAGGATAAGGTGTTACCACATTCGCACGGGACATCTTTTCTGCTAATTAAGCGAGGTTTCACCCTCGCCACTATCCTATATTTGTATTTTCAACCGCTCAAAACTGCGAGTTGAACGCACAAGGAAATCTTTGGTTCGAAATTCTCGAGTTTTGAGCGGTTTGAGTTATAACGTTAGTACACAGCAAGTTACAGAAGAATCAGTTTCAATACGCATAAAGCTGTTGCGCTAAAACGACTCTATTTTACAGCAAAAGGAGTACTATTGCACTCCATTTACTGTACTATTGCGCTTCAAATGCAGCACTATTGGAATGCAAAAGGGGTACAATTAAAGAGTAAAAGGGGTACATTGGCATGGCAAAAGGGGTAAGATTGAAGAAAGGAATGGCTTCCGGCGACAAACAAAGCATAAAAAACCACTCAACAAAACTCTAGAATCACTTTTCATTTTGTAACATTTTCTTACTGCCTGTCTTATATTTGTACTTAAGTTTCGCAAGCGAAAGTAGTTATAGGAAGTTATAGGAAGATAACTCGCTTCGCTCGTGAAGTTAACGGACATTACCATAAATTACCTATGAATTCAGCCGACAGTTGAGGGTGAAGTCAAGAGTCGAAACAACACACTCTCAGCAAGCAATGGTGCAAACTATAGTATTGTATTCAACATTTTGATTTGTTTCCACCTTTTTGTAGCAAATTCAAAGCAATATGCCGTTCTTCTTCACTAAGTTTTTCTAGTAATTGATTGACATTATCTTCAGCATCAGTAGTCTTCACCTCACTAGCAAGCAATATCTTACCCTTGTCAGTAAGGCAATATCGTTGATTCGGACTAGTAGGTTTATCAGGGTGAGTCATACAAACAAGCTGTTCATTAATTAGAGGAGTTACATATTTTGCTTTGAACTTAGAAGCGTTTGACCATCCATACAAAGATTTAAGGTCAGAAATAGATGTTGGATGCTGTAGTGCAATAATTAATTTTTCAACTTCACCCCAACTTAGTTCCAACTTAGCCCCAACTTGCTCCCAACTTAGTCCCTGCTTAGTCCCTACTTGATATGAATCTCTTGCATCCTGTTCATTATACCCCATAGAAAAGATTATAGTCATGAACTGACTAGAAGTAGATCTGAAAACGGGTTTACGATCTGCTTTATAGGATTCCAACTTCTCTGTCTCGTTACAGATACGTTTCAAGCCACTACCTCTTTTTTCCATATAATCCAACTGTGACATAACATCAGCAAGAATCGGGTTTCTTCTATCCGATGAAATCTCATCTATTGAAATATACTGGACTTCTTTTCCACTATACATTCCTCCTGGCGAAGTGAGAGTAAGACGATCTTCATAGATATCAAGATGTACTTCACCACCCATCACAGTATAGTCCCGATGGATAAGATGGTTCACCATCGCCTCAAGAACAGCACGCTCGGCATACTCAGGTTTATTCTTTCGGCCATTAGGCAATTTTTCCCAACCTTTCCTTGTATTAGACTTCACGAAATTCATTGATTCACGTAATAACATAATGATATTACCTGTAAACTCAGCATCATTTATTGCATCACTCTTGTCTTTTCCGTCCCAACGCGTACAATATAAACGCGATTGCCACAAAGGACAATCATCTGAAAATAAAGCCCCGGCATTGGTCAGAAAACCATTGCCTGTTACAAGCCCAAACGAAAGAAGATATTTCTTATCCCAATCCTGTTCCGTTCGTTTCTTGAACTCATTGGCCAAAATAACAAAAGAATAGTCTTCCTGCCTATAGTCTGTAATAATAGAATCGTAAGTTTTATTCGAACCTTTGAGGACCAATCTCACCATATGTTCTGCTGTGGCAGGCACACTTTCATCACCAACACGTACAAAAGCAACACGTTGCCCATCACCAACATAATAATATGGTGTATAGTTACCAGAATTAACCTTCAGTTGTAGGACATACATACCTTCATCTGTTTTATGAGGAATCATCTCTACATCTGGCAATGGATCCATGTAATCACGGATCTTACTACTGATAGTTTCGCAAACAGATTGTATGTCGTCCAGCCCCTTAACAACTCCACTATTATCTACTCCAAGAAACAAGGAGCCACCAAGTCCATTGGCAAAAGCGCTTACGCTCTTCAGCCAACTTTTCGGTTTCTTTTCTTCAAGCATTAACTTGAAATCGTATGCTGTACATTCACTTATAAGATCCGTTATTTTCATTTTTATAGAACATTACTTACATATATTTAAACGAATATTCCGTAACAAAGGTAATAAATATACTTCATATTGGGCATAAATCATATGAAAAAACAACTGTATTCTCCCAACCTCCATCCCGAACGCATCCCGAACGCATCCCGAACGAAGTATAACAACAAAAATGGGTGGCACTAAGCAAATTGACATTCAGTAAATTGCGGATGTGAAGTATTTTGTATAATTTTGTATTTTAAAAGATTATACATACTGGATGAAAGAATTTGTAATATCAGAAGTTAAGGCGGAAACCGCCATACTCGTTGGACTTATCACTAAGGACCAGGACGAGGCAAAGACCAAAGAATATCTCGACGAACTGGAATTCCTCGCCGACACAGCAGGTGCCGTCACCGTGAAGCGGTTTACGCAGCGCGTGGGCGGACCGAGCCAGGTTACTTATGTGGGTTCGGGCAAGCTGGAGGAGATAGCCCAGTATATCAAGGACGAAGAGGATGCCGAACGCCCCGTGGGAATGGTTATCTTTGACGACGAACTCTCTGCCAAACAGATACGCAACATCGAGAAAGAGCTGGGCGTGAAGATTCTCGACCGCACATCGCTCATTCTCGACATATTCGCCATGCGTGCTCAGACGGCTGCCGCCAAGACTCAGGTGGAACTGGCGCAATACCGCTATATGCTTCCACGTCTGCAGAGACTGTGGACTCACCTTGAACGACAAGGAGGCGGCTCTGGTTCGGGTGGCGGTAAGGGTAGTGTGGGATTGCGCGGACCGGGTGAGACGCAGCTCGAGATGGACCGCCGTATCATCCTCAACCGCATCACCCTGCTAAAGCAACGACTGCTGGAAATAGACAAGCAGAAGACCACACAACGCAAGAACCGCGGACGCATGATACGTGTGGCTCTTGTGGGTTATACCAACGTGGGCAAGTCGACCATCATGAACCTGCTATCGAAGAGCGAGGTGTTTGCAGAGAACAAGCTGTTCGCTACGCTCGATACTACCGTGCGCAAGGTGGTGATTGACAATCTGCCCTTCTTGCTGGCTGACACAGTAGGATTCATACGCAAGTTGCCTACCGACCTTGTTGACTCGTTCAAGTCTACTCTCGACGAGGTGCGCGAAGCCGACCTGTTGCTGCACGTAGTAGACATATCACATCCCGACTTTGAGGAACAGATAAATGTAGTGGAGAATACTCTGAAGGACTTGGGCTGTGCCGACAAACCGTCGATGATAGTGTTCAACAAGATTGACAACTATTCGTGGACCGAAAAGGAGGAGGATGACCTGACACCTGCCACCAAGGAGAACATCACACTCGACGAACTGAAGCGCACATGGATGGCACGCCTCAACGAAAACTGCATGTTCATATCGGCAAAGGAAAAAGAGAATATAGACGAGTTCCGCGAAACAATATACAAGAAGGTGCGCGAACTGCACGTACAGAAATATCCGTACAATGACTTCCTGTATGAGGTGGAATAAAAGAGGCAACACCACACCATAATAACACCATAATAATCAATAAAACGACATGGGAAAAAGAAACTTAACCGACAACGAAATCTCAGCTCTCCAAGCCAATAGCTGTTGGGCAGAGGACTGGCAACGAATTGAAGTGAGCGACGATTTCAAGCCCAACTTCTTCCATCGTGTAATGTTCTACGGCAACATAAGCCTCGGAGCATTCAACAACAACGTGGAGGTAAGCCGCGGCTTCATGAAACACTCAGGCGTGAACAACGCCACATTGCGTAATGTGACCATTGGCGACAACTGTCTCATCGAGAACATCTCGGGATTTATCAACAACTACGTCATTGGCAACGACTGCATCATTTCAAACGTATGCACCATGGAGACTACCGACGGAGCCACATACGGCGAGGGCAACCTCATTTCGGTACTCAACGAGGTGGGCGAGGGAAACCTCATACTCTATCACGGACTGACAAGTCAGGTGGCTGCGCTAATGGTGAAGCACTTCCACAACCGTGCTTTGAAGGATGCCATACGCCGACTCATACGCGAGGAGATTGAACGCACTTCGCCCGAAATGGCAACAATAGGCAATAGGGTGAAGATAGTAAACACCAAGGAGATAACCAATACTGTAATATACGACGACTGCGAGATTTCGGGAGCTTCGCGACTGAGCGACTGCACCATAATGAGCAACAGCAACGCTTCGGTATATATAGGTACAGGCGTGATTTGCGAGAACTCTATCATCAGCGACGGATCGTCTATCATCAATAGCGTGAAGATGCAGGACTGCTTCGTTGGCGAGGCGTGCAAGCTGAGCAACGGATTCACGGCTGCCGGAAGCGTGTTCTTCGCCAACTCGTATATGTCGAACGGCGAGGCGTGCGCAGCATTCTGCGGTCCGTTCACAGCATCACACCATAAGAGCTCGCTGCTCATTGGCGGACAGTTCTCGTTCTACAACGCAGGCTCAGCCACCAACTTCTCCAACCATGCCTATAAGATGGGGCCTATGCACTACGGCACCCTGGAGCGCGGAACCAAGACAGCCAGCGGTGCCTACATACTGATGCCGGCACACATAGGAGCCTTCTCGGTATGCTTCGGCAAGCTGATGTATCATCCCGACACACGCTCGCTGCCCTTCTCTTATCTCATAGCCTACAACGACACCATGTATCTTGTGCCGGGACGCAACCTCACTACAGTTGGCCTCTACCGCGACATACGCAAATGGCCCAAGCGCGATATGCGACCAGACAGCGCACGCAAGAGCATAGTCAACTTCGACTGGCTGTCGCCTTTTACCGTAGGCGAGATTCTGCGTGGCAAGAAGATACTGGAAGACCTGCGCGAAGCTTCGGGCGAAGACGTTTCGACATACAACTATCACGAATATGTCATCAAGAACTCGTCGCTACGCAAGGGCATCAAATACTACGACATAGCTCTACGCATATATATGGGTGCCGTGCTGAAACGCCACGCTCCAGTAGAGCCTACCACAACTGTCGGCACAGGATCGTGGACAGACATATCAGGTCTGCTTCTGCCCGAATCGGAAGAACAACGCATCATTGACGACATAATATCAGGCGACATCGACACGACTGAGGCTCTGACCGAACGTTTCGAACAGATTAATGCCATGTACTCTGAGTATCGTTGGGCATGGTCGTACCGCATGATTATGGACTACTATGGCTTTACATCGCTTACGGAAGAGAATGTGGAGCGCGTCAAGAGCGACTATATCACAGCACGCCGGGCATGGATAGCCGAAATAAAGAAGGACGCTGCCAAGGAATACAAGCTGGGCGACGTTGAAGAGGAAGTGTTACGCAACTTCAACGAACAGCTTGACAAGGAAGTGGACTTCGAAAACCAGAAATTATATATGTAATAATGTATATATAACAAATTTCACAACAATAAAATGAAATTCAAATCACTAATTGCTGCCTCTTTCCTGCTGTTGGGATTTGGCAGCCAGGCATCAGCCTACAACTACGAGACCGTTAAGGGCGACCCGATGCAGACACGCATCTACACCCTGCCCAACGGACTTAAGATTTATCTGTCGGTAAACAAGGAGCAGCCGCGCATACAGACGTACATAGCCGTACGTACGGGTTCGCGCAACGACCCTGCCGAGACTACAGGTCTTGCCCACTATCTGGAGCACCTTATGTTTAAGGGCACCCACCAGTTCGGCACATCCGACTATGCCAAGGAGAAGCCTTATCTCGACGACATCGAGCGCCGATATGAGCACTATCGTACCGTGACCGACCCTGCCCAGCGCCGAGTGCTGTATCACGAGATTGACTCTGTATCGCAGATTGCAGCCAAATACTTCATCCCTAACGAGTACGACAAGCTGATGTCGTCAATCGGAGCCAACGGCACCAATGCCTATACCTCTACCGACGTGACTTGCTATGTGGAGAACATTCCGTCGAACGAGGTGGAGAACTGGGCACGCATTCAGGGCGACCGCTTCCAGAATATGGTCATCCGTGGTTTTCATACCGAGCTTGAGGCTGTGTACGAGGAGTTCAACATCTCGCTGACCAACGACACACGCAAGGAGTTTGCTGCCATAGGCAAGCTGCTCTTCCCTACCCACCCGTATGGCACACAGACCACTATCGGTACGCAGGAGCATCTGAAGAATCCGTCAATCACCAATATCAAGAACTATTTCCACCACTACTATGTGCCCAACAACGTGGCAATATGTATGGCTGGCGACTTCGACCCCGACAAGGTAGTGGCTACTATCGACAAGTATTTCGGTTCGTGGAAGAAGAGCGACAACGTTGTCTATCCACAGTTCCCCGTGCAGAAGAACCTCACATCGCCTGCCAGCTCAACCGTCATAGGCAAAGAGGCCGAGAACATCATGATGGCATGGAAGATGGATGGCGCAGCAACTCTGCAGAACGATACGCTTGAGGTGATTTCGTCTATCCTGAACAACGGCAAGGCAGGATTGCTCGACCTTAACATCAATCAGCCCATGCGTTGCCAGGCTGCCCAGGCTTTCAACTATGCCATGCGCGACTACTCGCAGTTCATCATAGCCGGAATGCCTAACGAGGGTCAGAGCCTTGACGAAGTGAAGAGCCTCATCCTTGCCGAAATAGAGAAGCTGAAGAAGGGAGAATTCAGCGACAAGCTGCTGCCTGCCATAGTCAACAACATGAAGCTCGAATTCCTGCAATCGCTCGACGACAACGAGAAGCGTGCCGACGCTTATGTCAACACATTCGTCAACGGACGCGACTGGCAGACTGAGGTAAAGAAGTTCGACCGCATTGCCGCTATGACCAAGCAGCAGATTGTCGACTTCGCACGCCGCCACTTTACTGACGGCTACGCCATCGTGTACAAGAAGCAGGGCGAGGACGCTTCGCAGAAGAAGATTGACAAGCCGTCAATCACAGCTATCCCAACCAACCGCGACATGCAGAGCGCATTTGTCAAGGAGATAAAGGACTCGAAGGTGGAGCCAATCCAGCCGCGATTCCTCGACTTCAAGACCGACTTCACACAGACCAAGACCAAGCGTGCGCTGCCCGTCTACTACATTCAGAACAAGCAGAACCAGCTGTTCAACCTAGCATACTACTTCGAGATGGGCGAGGAGTCGAACAAGTGGTTGCCTTATGCCAAAAACTACTTCGACTATCTCGGCACCGACAAGCTGTCGGCTAAGCAGGTGCAGGAGCGTTTCTATCAGCTGGCATGCGAGTACAACATTAGCGTAAGCAATAGCAATATGGTCATCTCGCTCCGTGGTTTGGGCGACAATATGCAGGAGGCTATGACCCTTATGGAGAGTGTTATCAACCACGCAAAGGTCGACCGCGACGCTTACCGCAAGTTTGTTGAGCAGGAACTCAAGTCGCGCCGCGACAACAAGCTCAGCCAGAAGGCAAACTTCCGTGCTCTGCAGCAGTATGGCGAATTCGGTGCTTACAACTCATTCCGCAACATACCCGACAGCGCCGAACTCGTGAACGCTAATCCGCAGACTCTCGTAGACATGATTGGCAATCTGAAGAACTACAAGCACAGCATAGTCTACTACGGTCCGCTGAGCGAGAAGCAGCTCATAGCCACTATCGACAAGAACCATGCTGTGGCTAAGTCGCCGGCTGATGTTCCTGCAGGCCGTCCATACACAATGCAGCAGACCCCCAACAACGAGATATGGATTGCACCCTACGAGGCAAAGAACATATATATGGTGCAGTATCACAACGAGGGACAGAAGTGGAACCCGGAGGACGAAGCTAAAATCGAAGTGTTCAACGAGTACTTCGGTGGTGGCATGAACGGAGTAGTGTTCCAGGAGTTGCGCGAAAGCCGCGGACTTGCCTATAGCGCATTTGCCAACTACGCCACACCACGTCGCAAGGGCAATCCTAACTACGCTTTCACTTACATCATCTCACAAAACGACAAGATGATGGACTGCATCCGCGTGTTCAGCAACATTCTCGACACTCTGCCGCAGACTCCAGCTGCCTTCGAACTGGCAAAGCAGGCTACACTAAAGCGCATCGCTTCAGAGCGTATCACCAAGGACGACATCATCTACTCGTACCTCGCAGCCAAGCAGCGTGGCATCGACTACGACCTGCGTCGCAAGGTCTACGAGCAGCTGCCTACATTGACTCTCGAAGACATAGTGAAGTTTGAAAACGAGAATATGGCTCGCAAGCCGTGGCGCTACCTCATCCTCGGCGATGAGAAGAATCTTGACATCAAGGCTCTTGAGAAAATCGCTCCAATCAAGCGAATTTCTACAGAAGATATTTTCGGATATTAAATAAAAATAGCGGGGGTTCAGTTTAACACTGACCTCCGCTATTTTTCGATTAATTTGGAAAGCAATTGCTTTCTATTTATTTTCCAAATACATTTTCAAACGCTGTCTGCGCAAACTCCACAGCATCGCCTTGCGCCTCATACGGATAGACATTGTGGAGCAACGTCCACTTCTCGTCCATTGCATAGAAGTCGAGTTGCTTCATCGGCTTGCCGTCAAGTGTGGCAGCAAGAGCCTCGAAGTAAGCCTTCCAGCGCGGATAATAGAAGTCAGCCAATACACCGTTCCATTCCTTATGGGCATACTCACGCAGTCCGCCACTTTCGGCTGCACTACGGTTGCCCCATGTAGTTATCTGTACACGAGCATTCCATTCGTAGTGGTTGCGCTCCTGCTCGTTCAATCCCATATTTCTTGCGCTACGCAACCAGCATCCTACCATAAAGTCGGGCATAGACGAGAGCATACGATCCTGCTGTAACAGAATGTCAAGGAAGCGCTTTGTGGTATAATCAAACATCTTGCGGTCCTTGGCCTTGTATGCAGCCACTATCTCATCATAGACATAACGTGCCTGCTCAGCTATCGCCTGACGCGTTACGTCTACAAGGTCGTAGCGGAAGTTGGCATTCGACTTCACCTCATGCGAAGCCTCAACCATAAGCCGTGCGGCACGTATAACATCATCGGGATTATAGAACTCTTCCATTTCCGACCACGACGACACCTGATAAACATCCAATGCCGGACGAGCACACAGCACAGATTCGTGGCATCCTTGCTCTACTATCTTTGCCCCGGCACCATATACCGAGCGTGCAAGCAGCTGCCAAGCATCGTGCACCTTGGTATTATTGATGTTGCCATAACGTGCCTCAACATAATCATGAAGCCACTCCTTCCATGAGAACTTGGCATCACGCCACGGCAACTCCGACACGAGTTCGTACATCACGGGATTGTTCTCTATGCCCTCCATTGTCAGTCCCACACCCTTCATAGTTGAGTTGAAGGAACTGCAACGTGCCTTATAGTACTCGTCGACAACATGCTGCAACTTGCCGAACATTCCTACGTTGCCACCAAAGTTCAAGAGCATACAGAAAGCCCAATCGTGTCCGTTGAATCCTTCCTTACGATACCATGTCGACTCAGGGTCGCCCCATTGCGGTCGGTTCTCCGAATATAAATCAAGCACAAGCATGTCGCCATTCTTCAGATACTTTATCATACCGGGATAAGGACAAGCACCCCAAGCCTGCACCACCCAGACAGCCTTTGGATTGACAGCCTTCATGGCTCCCATAATGGCCTCGCCTGCCTTACGCAAGTCTACGCCTCCGGCGTTGCCACCCTCATGAAACGGGTCCATGCTATAGAAGTCAGCCTTGCCATAAAGACGCTGTTGCTCCTTATAATATATTGAGGCTATCTCAGCGAAACGCTTTGAAGTAGGCTGCAGAAATGCCGGACGCTTATAGTCGTTCCACTTGCCGGGGTCTGCCACGTCAAGACCGAGTCGCTGCTTGGCATCATGTGGTACCATACCCGAATAGCCTGGCAGACAAGCATTGATGCCAAGCTCCTTCATACGCTTCATTATCTGCTTCTGCAGACGCTCACGCTGCTGATACCAGTTGTCGGAGTTGGGTCCGCCCCACCCCTCAAGGTTGTTCATAAGCCACCATGCCTGAAATGCCGGACCTGCTATAAACTCGTTGGCCTCATCCTTCGTATAGCCCAACTTCAACAGCACATTACGCCAAACGACATCTGTGCCTACGATGTCAAGACACAGATTGATGCCATGCAGAGCCATCCAGTCGAGTTCCTGTTCCCATCGCTTCCAGTCCCAGAACGCCATAGAATAAGACAGCGTACAATAATTGAGATAATAGCGGTGCTTTATGTCTGTCTCGTGCCGCTCCACACCCTGCACAAGCGGAAGCGTAGCTGGCAATGAAGCGTGCATAGAGTTCCATGCAAGATGTGCGCCCACACTATACTTAAGATACCAGTTTATGCCCGAAGCTATGCTAACATAGTTGTTGCCACGGATTAGCGGTTTGCCGTTCTTGCTGGTAATTTCAAAGAAATCACGGTCGGAACGTACAGTCTCTGTAAGAATCTTGCGCGACGCTCCCTTGTCAATACGTTCAAGCAGACCCTCAATAGGGGTAGCAGCAAACAATTGCAACGCAATAAAAAGCATGAAAGCAACCAATAGGTTTCGTTTTGGTGTCATTGTTATAGAGGTTTTAATAATATTAGTTCAAAAGCAATTCAATGATGCAAAGTTACTTAAAACTAATGGTTATTCATACAATTTAGTTTCACTTTTTGCAACAAAAGCCTTACCTTTGCACTCCGAAAAAATCATGAGATAAAAAAATATTATGGATTTTAATTTCATCGGGACAATCTGGTCCCTTCTTCCTCCCGTCGTAGCCATTGCACTGGCACTGAAGACCAAGGAGGTATACTCGTCGTTATTCATCGGCATAGTGCTTGGTGCTATTTTATACAGTATGTCGATGGGCACTGGCTTTGAAGGCTTCTTGACACATCTGCTCAACGACACAGTAGGAACTGGTTCAGATGCCAAGCAATACGGACTCATTTCATGCCTGTCCAATCCATGGAACGTAGGCATTATCGTGTTCCTTGTCGTACTGGGTTCTATAGTGTCGCTGATGAACAAGGCTGGAGGTTCGGCTGCTTTCGGACGTTGGGCGTCAAAACACATCAAGACAAAGATAGGCGCACAGATTGCCACTATAATTCTCGGCATTCTCATCTTCATTGACGACTATTTCAACTGTCTGACAGTTGGCTCAGTAATGCGTCCTATAACCGTACGCCATGGTGTGACAAAAGAAAAGCTCGCCTATCTCATCGACTCCACAGCAGCACCCGTGTGCATCATATCGCCCATATCAAGTTGGGCTGCAGCAGTATCCGGATTCGTGTCAGGCGGAGAAAATGGATTAGCCTTGTTCTGCCAGGCAATACCGTTTAATTTCTACGCATTCTTCACTATTATATTCATGTTTATGATTGTAGTGTCGGGCTTCGACTTCAAGGCTATGAGCAAGTACGACGCACGCCTGCAGGAGTGGTACGAGCGCACAGGCGGACAAGTGGATGAGGTGATTGACACCAAGCTGCATATTGTAGAACACGGTGTGGGTGCCAAGCAAGACAACAAGAAACCTGCAACTACCAATGGTTCGGTCGTAGACCTTGTGGTGCCGATACTGATGCTTATCGTTTTCTGCATGGCTGGCATGCTTTACTCAGGCGGATATTTCGACACAACAAGCAATTGCTATCACAACTTCGTGGATGCCTTTGCAGCAAGCAACGCCTCTGTAGGATTGGTTATCGGCTCGCTTGCAGCATTGATTCTTACAATAACAATGTTTGTTGCACGTCGCACATTGAAGTTCGACA
>ERZ1034687.1497-NODE-1497-length-11979-cov-33.235659_pt1 | contig 11979 bp, 4 predicted proteins | sample MGYA00520704_ERZ1034687 | MGnify/ENA primary metagenome ERZ1034687 (study PRJEB33766, sample SAMN09781762) | gut metagenome | biome: gut microbiome | host: Homo sapiens | place: Madagascar | study: EMG produced TPA metagenomics assembly of the PRJNA485056 data...
AGCGACTCCTGCAGGAGCTTCACGTCGCTGTGGTCTATCACCTCCTGCAAGCCCTGCAGCTGCTCGTAGCTGGTGCGCAGCTCGGCTTCTGCGTCGTGCTGCGCCTGCTGCACCTGCAGCTCGGCACTCTGACGGCGCTCGCGTGCCGCCTTCACGTTGCTGCTGTTGCTGTAGAGCGGAAAGCTCACGCCTACCATGAAGCCGTTGATGGCTTCGCGCTGCTCGGTGTTGCGGCGGTAGCCGAAGGAGATGTTAGGCAGCCACTCGCTCTTCTGCTGCTTCAGGTTCAGGTCGGCAGCGCGGAGGGCGGTCTGCGCCACTGCCACGTCGGCATCCGAGGCGAGGGCGAGGGCACGATACTGCTCGAAGTCGGCTATCGGCTCGTAGTGGGGCAGCTCTGTGGTGGCTACGTCGATGGGCTTGCCGCCGTTGAGCTGCTTGAGCTGCTGCAGCAGGGCGGTGCGCTCGCCTTCTGCCTCGCTGACGAGGGTGCGCACCTCCATGCAGTCGAGCTTCACCTTGTTCAGCTCAAGGGCGTTGGCATCGCCTGCCTCCATGCGCTTCTCGTACATCAGGAGGAGGGTGTCGCTGTTGCCAAGGCGCTCGCGGAGCATGGCGAGGGTCTGGTTCACGCGGATGAGGTCGAGGCAGACGAGCTGCGCCTGCAGGAGTATGTCGCGACGCTGCTTGGCTATCTGCTTCTCGCCCACCGCCTGCTGCATCTGCGCCTGCTTGCTGCGGGCGGCGTACTTCGTGGGGAAGTCGATCTCCTGGCTCACCACGAGCTCGCTCTCGGCTACGCCGGAGTAGCCTTTCGTGAAGAACGGACTGTACTCTACCGACGGACCGCCGAGGGTGTTCGTGGCTTTCACATCGAGCACGTCGGCGCGCGTGTCGTGCGCTGCCGACTGCAGGGTGAGGTTGTTCGCAGCTATCTGCTTGAGCACGTCGCCAACGGTGTCGGCGAGGGCGGCGCTACACGCGCTGAGTGCCACGGCTGTGGCGATTAGATATCTTCTCATATATTATCGGTACTATGAATGCGTTGAGTAATGTGGAGCTGATGAGTCCGCCGAGTATCACCTTCGCCATCGGCGACTGTATCTCGTTGCCGGGCAGGTCGCCGCCGAGGGCGAGGGGCACGAGGGCGAGGGCGGAGGTGAGGGCGGTCATGAGTATGGGGTTCAGACGCGAGAGCGAGCCTTCGACGATGGCGTCGCGCACGCTCCTGCCTTCCTCTGTGCGCAGACGCTTGTACTCGGTGATGAGCAGCATGCCGTTGCGCGTGGCGATGCCGAAGAGCGAGATGAAGCCGATGACGGCTGGGATGCTTACCTCGCCTGTGGTGAGCACTATGGCGAAGATGCCGCCGATGAGTGCCAACGGGAGGTTGAGCAGTATCACGCCGGCTTCCAGGGCGTTGCGGAACTGCATGAAGAGCAGGAAGAAGATGATGACGATGGCAACCATGCAGGTGAGGTAGAGCACGCGGCTGGCACTCTCCTGACTCTCAAACTGTCCACCGTACTCTACGTGGTAGCCTTCGGGCAGCTGCACTTTCTCGCCTACTGCCTGCTTGATGTCGGCGACTACGTCGCTCAAGGCTCTGCCGCTGGTGTTGGCGGAGATTACTATCTTGCGCTGCACGTTCTCACGGTTGATGGTGTTGGGTCCGGCACTGGATATGATGTCTGCCACGTCGCTCAGTGGCACCTTGCGTCCGTCCTGCGTGTCGATGATGAGGTTGCTCACCTCGTCGTAGTCGGCTGCCTTCACCACGAGGTTGAAGGCTCTGCCGGCTTCGTACACCTGCGACACGGTCTCGCCGGCGAGGTTCACGGCGAGGAACTCGTTGAACTCGGGCAGCGTGATGCCGTTGCGCACGAGCAGTTCGCGACGCGGCACTATCTTCAGTTCGGGACGCTCTATCTGCTGCTCCACGTTGAGGTCGGCGATGCCCTTGATGTCCTGGCAGGCGTCCTTTATCTGATTGCCGATGGTGAACATACGGTTGAGGTCAGTGCCGAAGAGCTTGATGGCGATGCTGGCTTGCGTGCCCGAGAGCATGGCGTCGATGCGGTGGGAGATGGGCTGACCGATCTCGATGTTGGCACCGGCGAGCACCGAGAGGCGCTTGCGCACGTCGTTGAGCACGTCCTCATGGCTGCGGTCTTTCAACTCGAACGGGGCTTCTATCTCGCTCACGTTCACGCCGAGGGCGTGCTCGTCGAGTTCGGCGCGACCGGTCTTGCGTGCCACGGTCTTTATCTCGGGCACCTGCAGCAGCAGTCGCTCGGCACGTGCACCGATAGAGTCGCTCTCTTCGAGCGAGATGCCGGGCAGCGAGGAGATGTTGATGGTGAACGAGCCTTCGTTGAACTTGGGCAGGAAGCTGCTGCCTAAGCAGAAGAACACGCCCACGGCGACTACGAACAGCGCTGCGGTGCCTACTATCACCTTGCGTGTGTTGGCGAGCACCCACAGCAGGGCACGCTCGTAATATGTCTTAAGCCACACTGCCACGAAGGCTTCCTTCGGCAGCTCGCCCTTACTCTTGCCGAGCAGGTAGCTGCAGAGCACGGGGGTGAGCGTGAGGGCTACGAGGGTGGAGGCGAAGAGGGCTGTCACGAAGGCGATGCCAAGGGGTATGAGCATCCTGCCTTCCATGCCGCTGAGGAAGAAGAGCGGCGCGAAGCTCACCACGATGATCAGCGTGGAGTTGAGGATAGGCATACGCACCTCGCGCGAAGCGTTGTACACGAGTTCGATGATGGGCACTCGCTCTGCCTCGGGCTGCGCACGGTTCTGGCGTATGTGCTTGTACACGTTCTCCACGTCGACGATGGCGTCGTCGACGAGCGAGCCGATGGCGATGGCGAGACCGCCGAGGGTCATGGTGTTGATGCTGATGCCGAGGGCGTTGAGCACTATCATAGCCACGAGGAACGAGATGGGTATCGTGACGAGCGAGATGAGCGTGGTGCGCACGTTGGCGAGGAAGAGCATAAGGATGACAACCACGAAGATGGCACCCTCGATGAGCGACTTCTGCACGTTGTCGATGCTGCTCTCTATGAAGTCTGCCTGGCGGAAGATGTCGGTAGAGATATGCACGTCGGAGGGCAGGGTCTGCTTGATGTCGTCGAGTGCGAGGTCGAGATGCTTCGTGAGGTCGATGGTGCTGGTATTGGGCTGCTTCGTAACGGTGAGGAGCACGGCTGACTGGGCACGCTCGCTGGCTACGCCGAGCTTCGGCGACTGGTTGCCTATCTTTATGTCGGCTACGTCGGCGAGGGTGATGACGCTCTCGCCGTTCTTCTTCACGATGTTCGTACCGAGCTTCTCCACATCGTTGGTCGAGGTGATACCACGGATGATGTACTCGTTGCCGTACTTATAGCGCACGCCGCCGTTGGTGTTGGTGTTCATGCCGCGTGTGCACGCCATGATGTCGGCGAGCGACACGCCGAAGTGCTTCATCCTGCCCGGACTCAGGAGTATCTGATACTCCTTGATGTCGCCGCCGTGCACGCTCACCTGCGCCACACCGCCGGTGGAGAGCAGACGCGGACGTATCACCCAGTCGGCGTACGTACGCAGGTCTTGCTGCGAGGTGTGCTTACTGGTGAGGCTCACGATGAGCACCTCGCCGAGTATCGACGACTGCGGACCGAGCACCGGAGCGCTCACGCCTTCGGGCATCTGTTCGCCTACTGCGGCGAGTTTCTCGCTCACAATCTGGCGGGCGAGGTAGATGTCGGTGCCCCAATCGAACTTCACCCACACTACGGAGAAGCCGTTGGTTGACTGCGAGCGCACGCGGCGCACACTGGTGCTGCCGTTGACGGCGGTCTCTATCGGGAACGTCACGAGCTGCTCCACTTCCTCGGTCGCCATGCCGCCGGCTTCGGTCATGATAACCACGGTCGGTGCGTTGAGGTCGGGGAACACGTCCACATCGGTCTTACTGGTGGAGTACAGTCCGCCTATGACGAGCAGCACCGACGCCACCAACACGAGTATTCTGTTCTCAAGCGAGAAGCGTATTACTTTATTCAACATAGCTTTTTTCTTTATTAGTTAACGAGTTAACGAGGAGATTTCCTCAGGGTGTGCACTTATAGGAGGGTATGGCATCCTGCCATACCCACGCTGCCACCAAACTATCTTCCCACAGAATTCACCGAATTCACAGAAATTCTTGCTGAGATATTCTCCCACAGATGTCACAGATGCGCACAGATATTTTAGGACACCCTCCCAGTCTATGCACTTATAGGAGGGTATGGCATCCTGCCATACCCACGCTGCCTTCCAGGTGGTGCACTTCCAGGGGTGTGCACTTGTCTCCGCTCGGCTTTGCCGCTTGCCAGAGCAAGAAGTGCACCAACCAAGCTGCCACTGCATCCTCCCACAGAATTCACAGAACACACAGAAGCCTCTTGCTGAAATGTACTCCCACAGAATTCACAGAATTTTCTTGCAGAGGAGAATTTCTGTGTATTCTGCGTGTTCCGTGGGACAATACTACGCGACCTAAACATCTGTGTGCATCTGTGCCATCTGTGGGAGAATTATTAAATGGGCGGCGTGGGTATGGCAGGGATGCCATACTCTCCTAAGTGTGTTCTGTAGGCAGTACATCTCTACTCGGTTGGTGCAGCAGAGACTGCTGCACCCCCTGGGGGAACATCTGTGAGTATCTGTGAAATCTGTGGGAGAACACCACGCACCCTAACCTTCTATGTGTTCCGTGGGAGGACACGCACTGCTTGTATACCCGTCCATCGTCTACTTAAAAATTAATGATTATGGTTATGTGCCGGGATGGCGTTTGCAGCCGAAGCCAATCGTACTTGCACGGCACCCTTCGTCACGACGCGGTCGCCCTGCTTCACACCCGTCAGTATCTCCACACGCTCGCCGTCGCTCTCGCCGAGCGTCACCTCCTGCTTGCGGTAGCCCTCCGCGTCTATCTGCACGTAGACGAAGTGGATGCCCTGCTCCTCGGTGAGGGCGGTGAGGGGCAGCGTGATGACGTTGTGGCGGTCTTGGGTTATGAGGTATATCTCGGCATAAGATCCCTGCACTACGTCGCCCGTGTTGTTGAACTCGAAGATGACTGGCAGGTACGAGTTGTTCACCTCCGCCGAGCGACCGTACGACTTTATGCGTCCGCCCATCTCCGTGATGTCGTAGAGACGCTTGCTGTAGCTCGTGCGGAACTTCGCGCAGCGTATCTTGTTCAGCTCATTGAAGTGGCGCTCGGGTATCTCGGCACGCAGATAGAGGTGTTTGTTCTGCGTGATGATAGCGAGCGGCTGACCGGCTTCTACGTAGTCGCCACCGTTCACGAGACACTGCTTCACGTAGCCGCTGCGCGGAGCCGTCACCACTACTCCACCCGCGCTGCGCGTGCGCTGCATACTGTTATATGTGAGCTTCGCCGCCTCGTACTCGGCTTTCGCCACGGCGAGATCCTTCTCGCTGATTATGCGGTCCTTAATGAGTATCTTCGCACGTGTATAATCGCGTTCGGCACGCTCGTAGTCGATGCGTGCACGCTGCACGGGGTCGCCTTCGGCGGTCTGCATACCGGCGGAGGTGATGGAGAACAGCGTGGTGCCGCTTGCCACCTTCAAGCCCTCGCTCACGTGGTTCTTGTACTGCACGCGTCCGCTGATGGTAGCCACGACGGTGGTCTCGTCGCACGATGCCGACATCACCTTTCCGCTCGTGTGTATCACGCCGTGGAACGTGCTGGGCTTCACCACCTCCACCTTCACTCCGGCTGCACGGGCTTTCTCCGCAGAGAGTATTATCTCGTCGGCATGTGCGCCCTTTGCCTCTTTGCCTGCAAGCTCAGCCTCATGGTCGTGTCCCTCCGCCTCGCTGTGCTCATGGTCGTGATCGTGGTCGTGCGCAGCATGTTCATGGTCTGCATGGTCGTGACCGTCGTGCGCATTGCCTCCGCACGCGCTCATTCCTGCCACGAAGACTGCTGATAATAAGTAATAGGATATTCTTCTAATCATATTTCATTTGTTGTTAATCACTAAGAGAAAAATAATCTTTGACAAAGTTCGGAAAAATATTCTGCAACCTTGTTGCAAACTTCAAGGGGGTGCAGCTCCAGGGGGTGCAGCTGTCTCCGCTGCACCAACAATGTTAACAGAGCTATCCCAAGGTGGTGCACTTGTCTCAAGTGCACCAACAAAGCTAACAGAGCTATCTCAAGGGGGTGCACTTGTCTCAAGTGCACCAACAAAGCAAACAGTGCAAACTATAGGAGGGTATGGCATCCCTGCCATACCCACGCACCCATCAAACTATCTTCCCACAGAACCCTACGCAGCCTAAGCATCTGTGGGCATCTGTGCACATCTGTAGGAGGCTCTTCTCCGCCAAAAGCTTCTGTGAATTCCGTGATCTCCGTGGGAGAACCCCACGCAAACACCAAACTATCTTCCCACAGAACCCACAGAACCCACAGAAGTTTATGACACAAGATATTCTCCCACAGATTGCACAGATGGGCACAGATTAGGAGGGTATGGCATCCTGCCATACCCACGCAGACACCAAACTATCTCCCCACAGAAACCACAGAACCCACAGAAGTTTATGACGCAAGATATTCTCCCACAGATGGCACGGATGGGCACAGATTAGGAGGGTATGACATCCCTGCCATACCCACGCAGCCACCAAACTATCTCCCCACAGAAGCCTACGCAGCCTAACCATCTGTGTGCATCTGTGAAATCCGTGGGAGAATATTCTCCGCCAGAAGCTTCTGTGAATTCCGTGAATTCTGTGGGAGAACCCTAAGCAGCCTAACTTAGAGTGAGTTCCGTGGGAAGAATGTCAGAGGGCGGCGTGGGTATGGCAGGATGCCATACCCTCCTACGAAAACTCCCACAGATTGCACAGATATACACAGATTAGGAGGCAAAAACGCAACCTAAAAATCTGTGTGCATCTGTGCGCATCCGTGGGAGGCTCTTCTCTGCCAGAAACTTCTGTGAATTCCGTGAATTCCGTGGGGAACCCTACGCAGCCTAACCATCTGTGAGCATCTGTGTGCATCTGTGGGAGGCTCTTCTCCACCAGAAGCTTCTGTGTGTTCCGTGGATTCCGTGGGAGAACCCTACGCAGCCTAACCATCTGTGAAATCTGTGAAATCCGTGGGAGAATATTCTCCGCCAGAAACTTCTGTGAATTCCGTGAATTCCGTGGGAGAACCCTACGCACCCAAACCATCTGTGTTGATCTGTGCCATCTGTGGGAGAATTATTAAGTGGGCGGCGTGGGTATGGCAGGGATGCCATACCCTCCTAAGTGTGCTCTGTTGGAGGACACCCCCTGGGGAAAAAACAAAGAGGGCATGGCGGAATGCCATGCCCTCTTACGTTAGTTATGTGGATGCGTGGGTATGGCAAGGATGCCATACCCTCCTATGATTACTTAACGAGTACTTTCTTAACCTTGCCGTCAGCGGTGCGAACGATGTTCAGACCCTTCTGGAGCTTGTTAAGCTTAACGCCGTTAACTGTGAAGAACTCAACCTCACCCTCAGCAACTGTTGTTGCGTTGATGCCTGTGTCAGGATCCTTAGGTGCTGTCCAATCCTTATCAACAACCTTAACGTAGTTGTATGTAGCACGCGACTTGTCGTTAGCGCCCTCGCCAGTACCCATCTTAACGGTCGGGAGAGTGAAGAGATAGCTCATTGCGCTTGCAGCAATCTTAACCTCGTTGTTAACAACAAAGCCCTGAGCCTTAGAAACCTCTACCAAGAACGGAGCTGTCTCAGCGAACTTGTCAGTGTTGTTGTTGCTGCCACCAGGTACATTGAAGTATCCCTGAAGCATCTGGTCTGCGCTTGTGCGATACAAGTGGAGAGTGTTATCCCATGCTGTTGGAACAGCACCGAGACCGATTACATCCTCGCAAGAACCTGTACATGTAGACGGGTCGATAGACATAACGATCTTCTGAGTATCCCAATCAACAGCGATTTCCCACTCGAAGCCTTCGCCGTCAGCTACGTAGTTCTCCTTGCAGAAGAGTTCTGGATCTGGAGTATCAGGAGTCTTCTTCACGTAGTTGAACTCACCAGCGTAGTTCTTGTCAGCTGCTGCGATAGTGAATGTCATCATGAAGTTGTCATTCTTATCGTAAGAGACATTGAACACAGCTGTTGCAGATGTAGCACCGAGGAATGTAGCAGTAGCCTCGTCAGCAGTAGCGCTGAGAACCATTGCTGGCTCAGCAGGAGTTGTTTCACCCTCTTCTGCGAGCGGATCCTGACCACCAGGTTGTGGTGTAGGAAGTGCACCAGTGAATACGAGGTCCTGGGTCTTCTCGTTGAGTGTTACGTCCTTAAGAGTGAGCTTGAACTCACCTGTTTCAGTAGCCAAGAACTCTACCTTAGCCTGGTCAGCCTGGAAGAGATCTGTCTCAGGAGCTGCAGCGTCGTAGATGTGGAGGTTGTTTGTGTAAACCTCAGGCTCTTCTTCCTCAGTGTAGTTGAACTCGCCCTGATAGCTGAAGTTCTGGCTCTCCATAGAGAAGTCCATCTTGATCTCATCAGCCGAAACCTCTGTGATCTCGAATGTTCCGCTCACCTGCTCGCCGAAGACGTTAGTTGTAGCCTCGTCAGACTTAGCCATGATTGTGAGTGGTGCCTCAGAATCTGTCACATCAGTGATTACCTTACCGACGAATACGAGGTCCTGAGTCTTGTTGAGCATATTCACGTTCTTAAGAGTAACCTTATAAGACTCGTCAGAGTACTTAACGATGTTCACATTAGCTTCAGCCTCTTCAACAACTGTCGTTTCGCCATCAAGGATGCGGAGGTTGCTTGTGTATGTCTTGTTAGAAACCTCAGTTACCTCAGGAGTTACAACGTCTGGGTTCTCACCAACAACGACAGTGGTAACACTTGTTGCCAGTGTCATGTAAAGACGAGCTACGTTGTCCTTTTCGTAAACAACACCTGCTACATTGTATGTCTGATCACCGTTAGCTACCTTACCAGTGTAAGTAGTGCGACCCTTAGTGTCTGTACCCTTTGTAAGCTCAGTAGATGTGTACTCGTTTTCACCGAACTTGAGAGACATATTGATTGTCTCGTCAGACATCTCCTTAACTACAACCGTAGCATCAGCAACTTTTTGATCCTGCATATAGAGAGCCTCGTTGAAGGTCTTCTCGTCCTTAACAGTGACTGGGAGGTCAACTACAGTAACGTACTTGATAACGGCGTTACTACGGTTATCACCTTCCTTAGAACCGATGTTTACACTTGTGAGATTCCAGAAGTCTTCTGTATTTGACTGCCATGTACCAGTTACGCTTGAGTCGTAAAGAGCGTTGTATGATACGCCATCGATTGTACAACCCTCAGCCTTAGAGAGCTCGATACGTACTGTACCAGGCTTAACACCTGTCTTAGGATCAGAAACTGGGTGTGCGCCACCTGTTGCGAGATAGTCAGACTTCATTTTCTTTGATGCTACAGTGTAGTAGAAGTGCCAACCACCGATGCTCCAAGAACCAATATTCTGACCTACAGAGAGAATGTTCTCACTCGTTCCTGTACAAGAAGAGAGGTCAATAACTGCAACGAGCTTCTGCTTATTCCAGTTGATAGCGATGTTAGACCACTCGAACTTAGAGCCATTAGCAGCATAGTTTTTAGAACCCTCTACTACTGTGCCCTCGATTTCTGGCTCTGGAGCCACATAGTCGGGATCCTCGCCAACTGTGAATGTTATGCCGTCAACTGACACCATTGTCATATAGAGTTTTTTCTCTGCGCCCTCTGTGTAAACAACTGCCTTAACAGTGTAGGTAACAGTCGACGCAGCATCATTTACTGCTTGACCAGTGTAGGTGGTGCGACCCTTAGCGTCTGTACCCTTTGTGAGGTTTGTAGCAGAAATGCCGTAGCCAGCACCATTGAATGTCATCTGAACTGTTTCGTCAGACATTTCCTTGAATGTTACGTCTGCAGTGCCAGTCACACCATTTGAAGCAGAGAGTGTAACGCCAGTGAACGGAACAGTAGAAACTAACTTCGGAGCGTCGGGATTTTCACCAACAGTGACAACTAAGCTTGAGCCGTTATCCATTGTCATGTAGAGTTTTTCCTCTGTACCCTCTGTGTAAACAACTGCCTTAACAGTGAATGTCACATCAGCATCTGTGCGTTTTGCTGTACCAGTGTAAGTAGTGCGACCCTTAGCATCTGTATCCTTTGTGAGGTTTTCAGCTTTAACATTTAAATCGTCAGAAACGAATGTCATCGGGAATGTACCGTCAGACATCTCAGTGAATGTTACAGTTGCAGTTCCGTTACCACCCATTGAAGTGGTGTAAGCAACGTTTTTGAACTCCTTGGTGTCAACAATAGTTACTGGAGGAACCTCTGTCCAATTGAGAGGAACGACCTTAACGTAGTTGTAGTAAGCACCTGCTGCCTTGTCGGCTGCACCAACAACGATTTCTGACTGGTTGGTGAGGTGAGCAATCAGAGATGCAGAAATAACAACATTACCCTGGCATTTTACACCACCGTCCTTAGAGATTTCAAAACGAACGGGGTCTTCACCCTTAGTGATGTAACCAGTATTACCATTGTTATCCTGACCAGGAGCAAAACCCTGAATAGTAGAGCTATTGTTATTGTAGAAAATTATACCATCGTTGTTCCAACCTGCAGAGTTTCCTTTCTTGGTTACACCGAGGAAGCCCTTGTCAGAACCAGTGCTTGCGAGGTTAATAGAAGCAACAAGCTTCTGTGTGCTCCAGTCGATAGTTACATTTTCGCCCCAACTTGAACCCTCTGTGCTTTGGAAGTTCTCCTTAACGGTTACGATAGATGATGTTTCGCCACCAGTCTCGCCACCGCCGGTAGAACCGCCACCCTCGAAACCTTCGTCAGTGCCGAAGGTGTACTCAAAATGATAACCTACGATAGCGTTAAGAGCCAACTTACCCTTTAAAAGGGCGTAAGCCTTTGTCCCATTAAACTTAACGAGGAGAGAGTTACCACTAAGAGAGTATCCATTAGGAACACTTCCATTGGCAAAAACTTCTGGGTTGCTTACTTTGATAGTAGTCAAACCATCAGCATTTGTTGTGCCTGCTACTCCGTCGCAGCTGATATCGCCCCAATTTCCAAAATCGGCAGCGCTGAAATCACAGCCACTTGCGGTCACATTGTATGCGCCGTCTACTCGCTTTTCAATGGTGAGAGTACCTTGCGGCAACGATTTTTCACTAGAATTACTGCCCACAGTCAGCTTGAAAGTAAGCTGATCGGTGTAATCCGTAGCAAATGCCATAACGGTAATCATCAACATCGAAAGAAGAGATAAGATTTTTTTCATACTAAATCCTTTCTTTTGTTTGTTAATAAATTGTTATTGAATTAAGTTAATTAAAAAAATTCTGTTTGAATAAATCGGTTTTAAAATCGGTTTCTTTCGGTTTTCAGTTGCCGGGGGATCGTTGCTGCTTGTGTTGGCGTGTATGAGTGACGCGCCGCACTCCGGCACTACACACTCCCTCTTCGGTGCAAATTTAATAAAAATATGTATAGCAGCAAAATTTTTCACAAATTTTTTAAGTTTTTACACTATTAACTCACACAAAACGCACATTCCCTCCTACGAAAACTCCCACGGATAGCGGATTAGGAGGGTATGGCATCCTGCCATACCCACGCAGCCACTAAACTATCTTCCCACAGAAGTTTCTGGCGCAAGATATTCTCCCACGGATTTCACGGATGTGCACAGATTAGGAGGGTATGGCATCCCTGCCATACCCACGCAGCCCACCAAACTATCTTCCCACAGAAGTTTATGATGCAAGATATTCTCCCACAGATTGCACAGATGCTCACAGATTAGGAGGAGGGCGTGTCAAAACTCCCAATATAAATAACTAAAAACTCGTTGCACG
>ERZ1034687.1501-NODE-1501-length-11954-cov-40.645769_pt1 | contig 11954 bp, 10 predicted proteins | sample MGYA00520704_ERZ1034687 | MGnify/ENA primary metagenome ERZ1034687 (study PRJEB33766, sample SAMN09781762) | gut metagenome | biome: gut microbiome | host: Homo sapiens | place: Madagascar | study: EMG produced TPA metagenomics assembly of the PRJNA485056 data...
GACTATAAGTAGATGTTCAAGCCTGCTGCTGCCGCGGGTTAAAAACCCGCCCCCCAATTAACCCGCCCCCCAATTAGGCAGATAAATTGCAGTTTATTATTTTGTACTCTCCTCCCAAGCTTGCCATTGCTTCATCGCTTCTTGCCAGTCTGAACCTTCACTGATTGGAGCTGCTTCAGCCTGTGCTGCTGCATCACGCTCACGATCGCGTGCACGCTTTGCCTTCATATCGGCAATGGTTGCATCGTCTAAAATTATAATGGCTCGACGCTGTAAAGCTGCATCTAATTCCTCTGGACCAAAAGCCTTACCTGGCTCATTAAAGTCGGAGATATTAAACTCATACTCCGTGCGCAACTCATGACGAATTTGTTTTTGTCCAAATCGATTCGCCTTATTCTTTAATGCCAATAGGCGACGAATAGCATTGACCTCTGATTGCGAAAATTTATTTCTTCCCATCTTTATAATCCTAATTCAGTTACAAAATATTCGGCTTCGTGCAAAGTGTTAAGTTTACCCACATCAAGCAATCGTAAGTTGGACTGCACACAACCACGAATATCAGCCTCAGCACACACCTTTAAATAAAAGTCCATGATTGGAAATGCCTTTGGCCAATCCTTCATTAACTCAAAAAGGCGAGGCGAGAATAAGTGAATGCCCGAAAAAGCATAACGGTGTAACTTATCTACCTGTAAATCACGATAAGGGCTACGCACCTCACCTGTAGCTATATTGGTCCAACCTCGCAGTCGCATATCATCATCAAAGAGCAAATAGCGCTGCGTTTCACGTTGACTCACCATAAGTGTCGCATCAGCTTTTCCGTTTTGCTGATAGAAGTCCAACAATTTGGCATTACTCAGAATGTCAACGTTATGAATTAGAATGGGAGCATCATCAGCCGTAAACTGTGGGGCTGCGTAATACAAGCCACCACCTGTATTCAACAATTCTGCCGACTCATCTGATATACGGACTGGAATAGGCCACTCTTTTTGCTTCACATAGTTAATGATTTGTTCTGCAAAATGGTGTACATTGACGACTACCTCTGTAGCACCCTGCTGAATAAGGTGACGAAGCACAATATCAATCAACGGACGCCCGTTCACTGGCACCATAGCCTTGGGCATTGTATCGGTCAAAGGACGCAAGCGGGTGCCTAATCCCGCTGCAAATAGCATTACTTTCAAGATAACTCGTTTATAAGATGTTCAAACAATTCGGTTTTCAGTTTGAAGGTTATAAAGTTACATCACATTGGCAATCAACTAAACTAACTTTATAACCTTATAACCTCAAAATAGGATACTGGCTATTTATAGAAACAGCCTTTAAAAAAAGAATGTGCCTAAGTGCTTCAGCCTTTTTACCTACACACTCATGCACATTCTAATATGGTTTACTTTATTTATTATAACGGCTATAAATCACCTGCATCTGAAGTGGATTATCCTTTCCACCTTCCAACTGCACAGAAGTTAAGCCCAATTGATTTTTCACACTGCGAAGCACAGAAGTTGTCGCACCAGTAGTACTTGTTTGCTTTGTGTAGACCGCATCTACTGGTATGAGGTAAACCTTATTCCAATCAGCAGCGTAAGTAGGATCAGAGGCTTCAAGTGCTGCATACTTTGCACGACGGCTTGCATTACTTTCTCCTTGCACCACCCCAGCCTTCTTGTCACGCTCAGCCTTTATATAAGCTATCAATGGAGCTATATTTGAATAAGCATAATAGTTCTTGGTATCAGTACTCATACTACTTAAATAAGTAGTTTTACTATCAGGCATACGATTTTGTTCGAAGAACGTTTCCCAATCGCTTTTGCGAACCAACAACAATTGGTCAGGAACGGGCAAAAGCTGAAACTTTTCGTCTTCTGTCACCGTTTTGCGACGAATGATCACTTGCGCCATGCTGATACTATCATTATAGTGAGCACCATTCAAATCTTTACCGTCAACTACTTGATCTACTGGCAAGGTCATCTCAGTAAAGAAACTTGCCGGCGACTTTACATAGGTGCAAGGCTTTTGTTGCAATTCGCTTAACGAAAGGCTACCTGGATAGTTATTATTAATGTGTGTCGTCTGCAACACCTCTTCTGTTGCACCAAAGCGTTGCGCACCATCAATAATAGTATCGTTACCCGCCTCCGTCTTGCTATGATAACGGAAATAAACGTTCATACCAATCATGGCCGTTTTAACCATAACGTCCTTTCCGCCTGCATTTTTGAAGCTAAAACCTGCACACACGTTGCGTATAAATGTAGCGGAATTGGCGAAGTCGGCCTTATTATTATAATAAGCTTGCATCAACTTTGTGCCGTATGATTTGGGCAACTTAACCGCAATCTGACGATAGTATGATTTGCCATTCGTTTCGTTGTTAGGACGCGTAAGGTCTTTCACCGTGTAGCTAATCGTCTTATTTACACCTTCTGGCAGAATATAATCATCAGCATTCAAGTTGGTGTAGTAAGATTCATCTTCGCTCAATAACTTTTCGCGACTAAGCTCGTCAACACGTAGTTTCATCGTTGTAAGCGAATCGCCCAAGAAGCTATCCAAGTATAGACGAATATCGCACGAATCGGCTTCCACCTCTCCCTGTTCATTACAAACAAGAATGTCCTTACTCGGCAAACGGAAGCCGTCGGGCAAGTGGAATTGAGCTAAAAAACCCGAGGTCGTTTGTATACGTGTCTCTGGATCAACGATACTACCCAAATAACAAATGCTGGTATTAGCCAACACCTTATCAACCTGTACCGTCTGTGTAGAGATATGGAATACAGAGTCTACCGCTGTAATCTCGTCATCTTTGGGTATTACATCATAGCCTATTGATGAAGTACTATCATCACACGCTGCAAGCGACACCGCAGCAAGCATAATGGCTAATACTGTTTTCTTCATAAACTAAAAAATATGCTTTTGTTTTTCAAAAGAGAAGAAAAGCTCATGTGCCTCTTAGATAAATTAAGATAGGTTTCACATGAGCTTTTATTCTTTTCCGTTTAAGTACACACTACTTGTAAGCACAATATAAATGATATTATGCTTCCTCGCCTTCGCCTGTTAATTGTTCAATAAAGGCTTTATAAGCTGCTGCCTTTTCGTCATCAGAGGGTGCAGTGAGCACAGGTACATTCAATTCCTTTGCATAGTCAATCAAAGCGGGTTGTGCGCCAACTTCACCTTCGATTACACCATCACTGAATGCAACAGCCAAACGACCAAGGCTATCCTTTTGAGTTAAATCTACTCCAGCATCCTTCACGGCTTGTTCATTAGCATCGCGGAATTCAAGACATTCTGCAAAGCGTGTAGCCAAAGTTGCATCAGGCATTTCGCCATAGAGTGAGCTAATCACCTTGGTTTGTGCGAAAGGCGGTTCGTCACGATAAGCAGTCTTAATATAGAAAGGCACTACTGACGAAATCCAACCCTGACAATAAATCACATCAGGACACCAACGCAACTTCTTTACCGTCTCAAGTACACCACGAGCATAGAAGATAGCACGTTCAATATTATCTTCATATTCCTTGCCTTCTTCATCAGTCAACAAAGAACGCTTGTGGAAGTAATCATCGTTATCAATAAAGTACACCTGCATACGGGCAGCCTGAATTGAGGCCACCTTAATAATAAGAGGATGATCGATATCGTCGATAATGATGTTCATACCCGACAAGCGAATTACCTCATGCAATTGGTTACGACGCTCATTAATAATACCCCAACGAGGCATGAATGTGCGAATTTCACAGCCTTTTTCTTGCAAAGCCTGTGGTAACTGACGACCATCAAGAGCCACTGCGCTCTCAGGTACATAAGGAATCATCTCCTGCGTTATGAACAATACTTTCTTTGACTTCATTTACTTTGTTTTTATATAAACCGCTTGCTATCAATAACGTTTTTTTCTTCTTATTTTACCTCATTATTCAACCAAAGCAGTCTATTCTTACGCTTGCAAAGTTAGCAAAAAAAACTGATACTGACGGCCTTGCACGCGGGTTTTCGTTCTAGCACTGTTAAAAAACACAGAATAATAGTTCAAAAAGCCGCTTATTTGGCAATAAATGTGTTATTTTGCACTTTCAACGATATGAGGTGCTTTCATTAGCTATTGAGAACAACAGATAGTCCCAATACGAGAAGCCCTTACCTAAAATGTCACAAAAACAAACAATGAAAGTCTTCAACACAAAAAAAGACCTTGAAGCTGCACTAAAGGAAGCACGCTCTGAAGGTAAGAAGATTGGTTTAGTTCCCACCATGGGTGCACTGCATGCAGGTCATGCTTCACTGGTTAAGCGCTCTGTAAGCGAAAACGACGTTACCGTTGTTAGCGTTTTCGTCAACCCTACTCAATTCAACGATAAAAACGACTTAAAGAACTATCCGCGTACGTTAGATGCAGACTGCGAATTGTTAGCATCACTTGGTGCCACTTACGTTTTTGCACCAAGCGTCGAGGAGGTTTACCCCGAACCCGACACGCGTCACTTCTCTTACCCTCCTATTGACACGGTAATGGAAGGTCCTCGTCGCCCTGGCCACTTCAACGGCGTATGTCAGATTGTAAGCAAACTCTTCTACATGGTCAATCCCGACCGCGCTTACTTTGGTGAGAAGGATTTTCAGCAAATTGCCGTCATTCGCGCCATGGTCAAAGACCTCAACCTACCTGTTGAAATCCGTCCCTGCCCCATTGTTCGCGAGGAGAGCGGATTAGCACTTAGCTCACGCAACACGCTTTTGAGCGAAAGTGAGAAGCGCATTGCAGTTTGCATTTCACAAGCACTAAAGACGAGCGTTGAATTTGCCAAATCACATACGGTCAAAGAGACACACGACCTCGTTGTAGGCGCTTTGAACGCCACCAAAGGACTTGAAGTCGAATATTTTGAAATTGTAAACGGCATTACGCTCCAACCCGTTTCATCATGGGACGATGCCGCCTACATTGTTGGTTGTATCACAGTTTATTGCGGTGCTCGCCCCGTGCGCTTAATTGACAACATCAAATACAAAGAAGAATAAATGCTACTCACGCTACTCAAATCAAAGATTCATTGTGCCACTGTAACTGAGGCCAACCTCCACTATATGGGCAGTATTACCATTGACGAGGACTTAATGGACGCATGTGGCATGATAGCTGGCGAACAAGTGCAAGTGGTAAACAACATGAATGGCGAACGCGTCGTCACTTATATTATCGCTGGGCCACGAAAGTCAGGCTGCATTTGCTTAAACGGTGCAGCAGCGCGTCTCTTCCAAGTAGGCGATGAAGTTATCATTATGGCTTACGCACAGATGACACCTGACGAAGCAAAGACTTTTAAGCCACAAGTCATCTTTCCCGAAGGAAAGAACAATGCCTTAGTATAGTCCAATTACGATACATACAAGTTCTATAACGAATTGTGTGGGTATAATCTCTTTTTTGGAAAACAGATACAAATTGCAGTTTAGCAAATAAACAGGAATGAGCATTAAGGCGCGAAGTGCACCTTAATGCTCATTCCTGTTTATTCGCTAAACTGCAATTTGACAACTAATACCAGTACGCACATCTAAATGCTACTATTGCATTAGCTTTTCAATATCGGCAAACTTCTTGCCACGATTTAGTGCCAAGTACACCTTATAGAGTAAAGGCGCCCATTGCTTTTGTGCTTTTGGTGCCATGCGTTGATAAGTCTCTAATTCAGGTTCAGCAAGTTTGTATAACTCTTGTTGTTCGGCCAAAGCCTTCTTATAAGCACGCGATGTGATATGGTCGGGCAAGTTGATAAGTTTCACCTTATTAACGTAAGATGCACCAATATAATAGTGAGCCTCGGCATAAGTAGAGTCGCAGACTAATGTATGTTGTGCACTCACGATGCAACTATCATATTGTTGCAATTCATAATGAGCTACACATTGCGCCATGTAGGCAGCCGTATAAGTAGAGTCCATTTTAAGCTGCTGTGCCGATAGCAATAAGGTCTGATTAAACAACTTGTTGCGATTGTAAAAGTCGGCCAATCGCGTAAAGAAGAAGGCATCATGAGGATAAGCCTTCCACCCCTCGCACAGTTGACGATGATAAGTAGTTGTATCCGTTTCCGCTTCAGCTGTCAAGGACAAATACTTCATTATGGTGGGGCGAGTGGCAACGGGGGAGAGTGCTAAGCTATCATAGCGCGTCACCTCGCCATATTGTTTTGTGCAAAAAGCACTAATCAAGTAAAAGATAGCATTCTGTTCGTCGCCTCGTGTAGAGAGACGAGCCGATTGTCCTAACTCTGTATGTGGTAAGTCAAGGCAAGTGCGTAAGTAAGGCATTGCCTCCTTATATTTTTCTTTTTTATAGTAATAGCGTGCGGCGGCATTCAAGTTGGGAAAGTATTTCTGCAACTGTTCGCACACCAAGCGCGTTTGCTTAGGCTTTTTACCCTCTTGTTTCTCAAGTTCTCTCTCCAATAAGTTAAGTTGTATAGCCTCGCGAATAATTTCGTTGGTGGTTGAGAAGAAAGCAATCGTATCGTAACTCTTTTTCAAATAGATTTTAGTATTCTCGGCATTGTTCAATTCACGGTTTGCCTCTATGCTGTAAAGGCACAATTTCAAGTTGTTGCGGTACGTAGAGTCGGCACGCAACTTATTAATCTGTTGAATAGCCTCCTTATAATTCTTTGCCTTCAATGCATTCGTAACGGGCTTAAACGCCTTTTGTGCCGAGCAAGGAAGCATAAGTAGTAGCAAAAATGATAAAAGGAGCGATTTCATTGTTAAGTAAAGGTAGTTTTTATATGTGTTCTTATGATTCGGTTTTCAATTTGAAGGTTATGAGGTTATAAAGTTACATTACGTTGATAATCAACTAAATAAACTTTATAACCTTAAGTAGGTATTCAAAATTAGTTTATATAATCATGTTCAGAATTAGTCGATATGCCTTGGCGCATTCTTTCGCCCAGAAACATAGGTTTCATCGGTCACGTAGCCCGCTACGTTCCCTCTTCAACCTATGTTTCTAAACGAAATACTGCACCAATTCATATCAACTAATTTTGAACACCTACTTATAACCTTCAAACTTCTAACCGATTAGTTACCAGCTTTATTAGCAGCGTCAAGTAAGTCGTCCATTTCTTTCGCTTTGTTCTTCTGACCTAAAGCACTGTAAACCATCTGGAGAGAAGGTGCCCAGCGCTTAGCTTCGTTAGGAGCCAACTCGCGAACGCGTTCCATACACTTCAATGCGTTCTCGTAATAGCCCTTTACATAAGCGACTTCTTTGTCATAAATGGCCTTTTGCTTTTGGTAAGAGCCGTCAGAAGCCTTACCTGTGATGCGACGGTTTGTACCAATGTATTGGAATTTCTTGCCACCATGCGTTTGGTCATAGATATCGTTGATATAAGCCGTTCCCTTATTAAAAAGGGCATCTTTGTAGTTAGGATCGATAGCAAGCGCCTTATCGCAACTTGCAATAGCAGCGGCATAGTCCTTCTTTACATTCAATTCAATAGCACCCTTCATAAACCATGCCAACTTGCTATTGGGATCGTCAGTAACCAGCTTGTTAGCCATGTCGGATGCTTCAGTTATCTTGTTGCTCTGAATGTAGTAGTAGATGAGGTTCTGCATGAAGCTCTCCTTGCCAGTGCGGTTGTAAGCCTCGATGAGCGTCTTTTGCCAGTTAGCAGAGTCCTTCTTCTCACCGTATGCGTTAATCTTGATGAGGTAGAGGTCGTGGAGTCCAACGGTGTCTTTCAACGCAACGTCGCAGCATTCGATCGCCTTGTCCCAATTCTTCAAGTAGAAGTTCTGCAAAGCTAAATTGAAGCGAGCCGTGTTGTAAATCTTGGCCTGAGCCTTGTAGATAGAGTCGCTTTCAGCCTTTGTAAATACGGGTGAAGTACCGGGCAGGTCAACGTACTTTTGGAAGTAGTCAACGCTCTCTTGTTTCTTACCCATAGCGTCCATAAAAGCACCGCAGTTGTAGTAGTAAGTCAACATAGAGTTGATACCCAACTTCGTGCGGAGCGTAACGAATTGGTCAGTCTTCACCTTACCCTTTGCGTTAGGTGTTACGTTATATTTAGCAGCGGTGTTGAATGACTCAATAATTCTGTCAACGTATTTACAGAATGCCAACGTGTCGAAAGGCATGCCGTTAGAGGCGTTGGTCATGGTAGGACTCAAAAACTTGTTTTGCAAGTCAGCGTTTTGCAGATAGAGCAATGCCAACTTATCCATTTTGCCGTCAGCCTTCGCCTTCTCGATGTCGCTTTGGAGTTGAGCCTCAGCATCCTTATAAAGCTGTTGTGATTGCTCGTAAGCCTCCTGAGTGCGTTGTTTCATTAAATTGTCAGCGCGTCTAACCATGTCGTTGGCCTTGTAAGAGCCAATGTGTTGGTCAGACTGAGCAGAAGCCGTTCCCATGCTACCTAAGATAACGGCCAAGCATAGAATTAACTTTTTCATTTGATGTTGTTTTGGTTAGAAATGTAGTGTAACTATGTTGGTTTAAAGTTTTTAGGTTATGAGGTTATGAATTAAATTCTATCCCCCATAAACCTAAAGACTCTGTATTTTATTTTTCCACGTTGTCAAAGAGTCCATGAGACGCTTCGTCCGTAGATTGGTCTTCCTCAGCTGTGTTAGTAGCGTCAGTAGCACTCGTTTCGGTTGTAGCCTCAGTGGTGGCTTCACCTTCAGTCGTTACTTCCGTAGCCTCGACCTCTTCATTCTCCTCTTCTTCGTCAGCAGGAACGAGACATACGCTCGAAATAACGTCGTTGCGCTTCTTGAGGTCAATCAGTCGGTTGCCTTGTGTAGCGCGACCCAATACGCTCACGCCGCTGATGTGAAGACGAATGGTAATACCGCTCTTATTGATAATCATCAAGTCCTCCTCTTCAGCAACGGCCTTGATAGCTACCACCTTGCCCGTATCTTCCGTGATGTTAAGTGTCTTTACACCCTTACCGCCACGGTTCGTTACACGGTAGTCGCTTACGACAGAACGCTTACCCTTACCCTTCTCGCTCACAACGAGTACGGTCTCCTTCTCAGGGTCGTTGACGCATATCATGCCGATGATTTCGTCCGTGGGGTCGTCCTCATCAAGTCGCATACCGCGTACACCCGTTGCAGTACGGCCCATGGGGCGAACTGCATCTTCGTTAAAGTGAATAGCACGGCCATTGCGGTTGGCCATGATAATATCGTCAGAGCCGTTGGTCAGCACAACGCTTACCACCTTGTCGTCCTCACGAATATTGATAGCGTTCACACCATTCGTGCGTGGACGTGAGTATTCGCTCAAGCAAGTCTTCTTAATAATGCCCTGCTTCGTACAGAACATAACGTAGTGGCTCTGGCAGAAGTCTGCGTCGGCCAACTTGCGAATGTGCAAGCAAGCATTAATGCTGTCGTCAGCATCGATATTGAGCATATTCTGAATAGCGCGTCCCTTTGCGTTCTTAGCTCCTTCGGGCAGTTCGTACACCTTGAGCCAGTAGCAGCGTCCCTTTGCTGTGAAGAAGAGCATCGTGTTGTGCATCGTCGCATGATAGATGTACTCGATAAAGTCAGAGTCACGCGTGCTACCACCCTTCGAACCTACGCCACCGCGACTTTGTGCGCGGAATTCATTAAGCGGTGTGCGCTTGATGTAACCTAAGTGAGAAATGGTGATAACTACCTCATCGTCAGCATAGAAGTCTTCGGGGTTGAACTCCGTAGAAGAAAGGCAGATTTGTGTGCGGCGCTCGTCGCTAAACTTCTCTTTTACTTCGATGAGTTCGTCCTTCATTACTTGACGACAGAGGTCGTCGTCGCTCAAGATTTGTTCGTAGTAAGCAATGCGCTTCTCAATCTCTTCATACTCTTCGTGCAACTTCTCTTGCTGAATGTTGGTGAGTTGAGCCAAACGCATATCAACGATAGCCTTAGCTTGAACGTCATCAAGTCCGAAGCGATTCTTCAAGGCTTCAATCGCCTCTTGTGGATTCTTCGAAGCACGAATTAAGCGTACAACCTCGTCAATGTTGTCAGAAGCAATAATTAAGCCTTCTAAGATGTGGGCACGCTCTTGTGCCTTGCGCAGATCGTATTGTGTACGGCGAATGACTACGTCGTGACGATGTTCGATAAAGTACTTGATGCAGTCCTTCAGCGTAAGCAGTTGCGGACGGCCTGCCTTGTGAGCATGGTCGTGAACCAAAGCAATGCAGTTAACGGCAAAGGAAGTTTGCAAAGCTGTCATCTTGAACAGTTTGTTCAATACGACATTGGCATTGAAATCGCGTTTTACATCAATAACAATGCGCATACCGTCCTTATCACTCTCATCGTTTACGTTAGAGATACCGTCAATGCGTTTCTCAGCAGCCAACTGACCGATAAACTTCACCAACTCTTCCTTATTCAGTCCGTAGGGAAGTTCCGATACGACGATGGTGTCGTGCTGAGGCCCCGACTCAATATCAGTCTTTGCACGCATGATGATGCGACCACGCCCCGTCTCGTAAGCATCGCGCACACCTTGCATACCCATGATGTAACCACCCGTAGGGAAATCAGGTGCTTTGATATACTGCATCAATTCACTAATTGTGATATCGGGGTTGTCGATATAGGCCACACAGCCGTCAATCACCTCACCCAAGTTGTGGGTAGGAACGTTTGTAGCCATACCTACTGCAATACCGCTGGCACCATTCACCAAGAAGTTAGGAATGCGTGTTGGCATTACGCTGGGTTCGTCACGTGTATTATCGAAGTTGCGGTCCATATCGACCGTTTCCTTCTCGATGTCCTGCATCATAGCCTCGCCAACGGGTGAGAGGCGCGCCTCAGTGTAACGCATAGCGGCAGCAGAGTCACCGTCCATTGAACCGAAGTTACCTTGACCTTCAACCAACGTGTAACGCATATTCCAAGGTTGGGCTAAACGTACCAAGGCACCATATACTGAGCTATCACCGTGTGGGTGGTACTTACCGAGTACATCACCCACAACGCGGGCTGACTTACGAGTGGGCTTGTTGTGCGTAATGCCCAACTCCATCATATCGAAGAGGATGCGGCGGTGAACGGGCTTGAAGCCATCACGCACATCGGGGAGTGCGCGCGACACGATCACCGACATAGAGTAGTCAATATAAGAAGACTTCATTTCTTCTTCTATATTGACTTTAATAATTCTGTCGTCTGTTATCATTGATTTTAAATTGTGTATTATATATATGCAAAGTTACTACATTTCTTTGTAACGTTGCTTTTTATGGCCTCTAAAAATGCCTTTCTTTTAACTAAACACGTCCGTAAAGGCCCTTTTCGTGCGTTCTAAGCAACTTTAGGGTATTGTTTCGACATAAAAAATCTATAGTCGAAATGAAACATGAAAGTCCGACAAATTGCAGTTTTTCTTACACATCTCTATACATTTTCATAACCTTTGATTTATCTTTCATGCTTCATTTTTTTGTTTCAACTTATTGAATATCAAACATTTCAAAAACTGAAACATACGACTTTCATGTTTCATTTTTAGTTTCATGTTTCATTCTTCAAAACACTGAGGGAGCGTGAAAGCGCTCCCACAGTGTTTTTAAATCGCTCCCACAGTGTTTTTGTTTTTCTCCCTCAGTGTTTTTAGAATGAAACATTGAAACTAAAAATGAAACATAAAAGTCGTATGTTTCAGCCTTCGAAAGCATTGATAATCAATAAGTTGAAACATAAAAATGAAACATGAAAGCAAAAACATCGTAGGTAAAATATACGTAAGGCCAATGCCTATTTAGGACATTCTGAAACATTTCATAGAGGCTTTCAAACTACAATTTGTCTGCCTAATTGGGGGGGGGTCCTAACCTGGGGGCGACGCGTCCCCGAGGCTGCTGAAAAAAGCCCCGATGTAG
>ERZ1034687.1507-NODE-1507-length-11924-cov-8.835959_pt1 | contig 11924 bp, 20 predicted proteins | sample MGYA00520704_ERZ1034687 | MGnify/ENA primary metagenome ERZ1034687 (study PRJEB33766, sample SAMN09781762) | gut metagenome | biome: gut microbiome | host: Homo sapiens | place: Madagascar | study: EMG produced TPA metagenomics assembly of the PRJNA485056 data...
CCTGAAAAGAGTACAGGTAGAAAAGGGGTAACTATGTTAATTCTCAACGTCAAAAACAACGAACTTACAGCGAAAGAAGTTAGTAACGATACTTTAAACATCAAAGACAGCAACCTTTTTGCAAAGGGTGTAAATACTATCTTAGCAAGTGGAGAAAAAGCCGGACTTGAAAGATGGTTTTGGTCACGGTATAAGCTGACAACATCAGCTATTAAAAAGATGAATTATGTTCTTACGCCGGACGAAAGTCACGAGTATGAGTCTGCGGACTTTGAAAAAGCGGCACTTCTCAATCAGTTAGATGATTTTATGAGTAACCAGACTATCACTTTGCCTTGCGTGAATGTTGTCAATGAGGCTGGCAATAACGAGAAAGTTGAGCTGGAATGTGCTAGTAGTTTAGATGAGATTCGAGCTATTGAGCCACAGTGCGCTTACTATTGCATTAGTATGGGTAAAAACACTCGTGAAGCCGTATACGACGGGGATAAGTGTAGACTTAGAACTTACTCTATTGGCGGTCATGAAGAAGTGTTCAAGATTGCCCGTGAATATGCGATTAGTCACGACGAAAATCTTATCAGTGAGTGTAAACGTAAGCTGACTGAAATCGGACAGAAATTCAATACGCAAAAAGAGACAGAAGTTTTAAGACGATATAAATTCGACATCAAGAAAAAAGTGGCTGTTGCTGTAATGAACAGCGTAGCGGACAAAATTACTAGAGATAACATGGGTGTTGTAAAAATCACTCACGCAGGTAAGAAGTCCATTAATAAGTCAATCGCTTGTGCATTATTTCACATTCCTCTGGACGCACCAGCAAAAAGCGTAATGACAGAATTAACCATCTAAGTGAATAACTGCAATCATGAATAGGGCTGGCTTCGGTCAGCTCTTTTTAGCGTGCAATCACAGGAGCGTATACGCTCTTTTTTTATTACAAAAAATTCCTGTGAGTCACGTTTAATGCGAAAACAAAATCCACGAAAGGGGCTAATAGTATGCACGAAAAACAGTTAATAATATCACTTTACAACAACAAAGACAAGTTTCCGTTTACAGACGGCTTTTTCTTCGCTAATCCACGCGGCGATTTTAGCGGTCGATTAATCAAAAAGATGATATTTTTCCGCCTTATGGACATTTGCCGCAAAAAAGATTATCTCAGCAATAGCAAGACATTTGATGAGTGCGTTCATTTAAGAATCTTACTTGAGCATCCGACACCCGAACTAATCACAGTCCTGAATGTCTGCCGTGAAAAAGGCGTTCCAAGAGTAACTCTTTGCTATTCCAATCCTAAGTCATACGGCTTTATCTTGCAGGAAGTAGCGTTATAAGCATATACAATCATACATGAAAGGGGGCTAATAGTATGAAATACAATAACTTTTACATGCGAAGCATTTCTACGCAACAACTTTATAACTTTGTTCTTACGCCATTTCAGTGTCAGTTCTTGAAAGAAGTACTTGAACACTGCGACGTATTAGAGTACACAGCCGGACGAAAGTGGCAGATGATTCAGCTTTTAGTAGCGATTAAGCTCAAAGACTTTCAGTTGCCAAAAAATTCTATTGTGATATTCGACAGGAATGGCTATATCTGGGCTTACACTCGACTTTCCAGCTATATTGGCAAGAAGAAGAATCTCCAGTATATGCGGCTGGCGTGTTATGACCCGGATTTATACGAATGGTCTGATACGATCATCGGCAAAAATTCTTTGTCATTGAGTGTGTATGATGCTATTGAGTTTACCGGACGAAAGCGGACAAAACGTGCGTATGACCCATCAAGGGAAAACTACGCAAACTGGATGAAGCACGAGCGAAAAGCTAAAAAGGGAACTGGCGGGCAGCGCGACCTTCCGGGAACAACAACAGAAACTCTGAATTTCCGCGGCTATACGGACGAAGCTTATTGGACTGGAGTTGTTGGTTCGATGGTAGCAAACGGAATCCGATAGAAAGGAAGTGAGATTATAAGACTCCACAAACTCCGGCAGGAATAGCCGGAAAGGTAGGTATCTATATGGATAAAGCAAAAATTGAAGAACTCGGATTTGGACTTGAAATCGTTGAAAATGACGATGAAAGCGAAGAGGAGTAATCGCAACAATCGGGGCGGGGGGAATACTCCGCCTTTTCAGAAGGGAGATAAGAGAAATGTTAGAGAAGTTATTATCATTATTTTGCGGAATTGGATTAGTAGCATTATTAGTTATCGCAGGATTTGGAACTGCGAACACCAAAAAACAGGAAGTCAAAGCGGTGACGGAAACAACTATTGCAACAACCGAAAGCAAAAGTGTAGAAAAAAGATACAACGGAAAACATGAAGGAGTCAACAAGCGAAAATTCGGGAGCTACAACTGCCGAAAAATCTGGAACTAAAAACGTCGAAAAATTCGAAGCAAATACAGAAGAAGTATTTAGCAACGGAAATACAAAAGACACAATTAATATGAATACTGTAACAGATTTTGAAGTAGATGGAAACACATTAATCATCTATGCAAATGACGGCAGTGCATATGAATGGGAAAGGTAGGCAAGACAAATGGATAATACTTTTATGCAGGCAATTACAGGAAAAGAGATAAGAGAAAACATGAATAGGATTTCAATGCGGAGAGCATTGTTCATTCTGGCGGCTATTATGATGTTTACGCTTAATCCGGTATCCGTAAAAGCGAACACGAACAAGGATTTATCTGTTACAACAACGTATATTTCGCGGCATTATCCGGGTTATAAAGTTCGGTTCGTTCCAGAAGGGAAACCAAACACGATGAAGCTGCGAACTCGCAAGGGAAAGCGGATCGTCTATGTTGAAGTTTTGAAGTCGAATGCAAAGGGAAATCTAAAAGGCAAACGGCGAAGCTGGGGAATCACGGCGAAAGGTTCGTATATTACATACAATCGGCGGGTAAAAATCGGCAAACGGGTTACTAGCTACTGTATATGGAATCCGAATAGCAATTACACGGACGACGTAGTTGCGGTAGTAGATAACGGGTTCATCCGCTAAATCGGAAGGCAAACGAGAAATAGGGTGGTACCGCAATTTAGTAAGGAAAACAAGCTTGATTCGGTAAAGGAGAAAATGGAAATGGCGTACAGAAATAATATGAATCCCATGAAGTTAATGTTAGCAGTGATTTTTGCGGCAGTAATCGTATCTATGACATTAACTGGTTGCAAAAAATGCGTGTCAACAGAATATGAATATGTTCCAGTGAAGATTACGGATGCAGAAAGCAGATCGGCTTATTCATATCCAGTAAGAGTAGGGAAAACAACGTCAATTAGAGTTGTTCCTGCGTCATACAATACAGTCGTGGAGTATGATTCTGTGGAATATTCTCTTAGCAGTTCAGAAACGTATTACAAATACCGGGATAAAATCGGCAAAACCGCAAAAGGGAAATTAGAAACAAAGCGTTACGATGATGGAAGTACAAAAGTCCGAATTGTATCACTAGAATAAGGAGAGAATTATGATATCACATATAAGGTTATTTAAAATAAAGAGAGTCGGAGATGCAACATACGGCGAATTAAAAGCAATTGAAAGTTATTTAACATGGCTGAAATTAGAAAGGAAGATTGATTTTGAAGAGTATTCTCCTTTTAAGGAATGTCATGTTAGAAAAGACTTGCTTTCTTTATATAAAACGACGTACTTTTCGAATATTTGGGATTTTGAAAGATCGGCGGAGACAGTCGCAGAGCTTCCGTGTGGGAATTGTGCATATGAATGGATTCTACGCAATAACCCCGAGATGTCTTTGTGCGGAGTCTATGAAATCACCAAAAGGGAAATAGAAAATTTGACAGATGATTGTTCGAAAATGCTATTTTTTGTGAATATCAATCTAGAAAACATAGAGGATCTTCGAGACATGGTAACGGAATCGCTTCTCGGGTTTTATGATTATGTGGCCGACTATGCATATGTATTACAAAAGGTGCTTTGTATGCTGAAAACAGTACTAAAAGAAACTAATTTCGACGATGAGATGATACTGTACGAATATGTTTTAGAATAAACGGTTAGTAAACTCAAAATAAGGAAAGGTGGGGATTTTATGAGATTATTTGATATATTGAAGAAAAGAAAACCGGAAGAAGTCAATGAGAGTACAGAAAAGATAAATGAAGTAGAATATCTGCCGGAACTTCCTCCGATGGAATTCAAAGAGATGAGAAGAATATTAGCTACATTATGTATGCTTGAATCAATAGAAGACTGTATGTACTGTCCTCTTGATGGGAATTGTCCTTTTTATTGGAAAACGCAGATTTGGGATATTAACGAAACGGAAGCTCGTCATCTTTGCGAAATACTTTTAAAGAAAGGAGTTCTTGATTACTATACAGATATAAAAATCAACAACGAAGACAGAAAAGAGGAACTTAAAGTATATTGCAATCATGTTAAATGCGAAAATTGCATTATGGCAAATAGAGGAAGCTGCGATTTTGATTCTATGACAGATAATAGAGAGATTCTTGCTCTTTACGAAGCAGTCTATTACGGGGAGATTGAACAAGCGAAAGAATATCTAAAGCAAAGAGTTCAGTTAATTGGAGAGGAATTGATGGTGGAGTTACCAAAAGATGTGGAAGACAAAAACGTAAAAATAACTTTTGTTAAATGCGATAAGACAGAAACAGAACTGAAAGAACGCAAGAAAGGAGAGTCGGAATGATCCCAAAATTTTTAAAAAAAAAGAAGTGCAGCGAGAGTGGGGGTCAAAGAAACTTCCAACTGCTAAAAGAATAGAAAATATAGCTCACGAGATAGATTCTAAACTTCAAAAAGGGATGGTGTTTAAACATACAACTAAGCAGAAATATGAAGACATCTATAAAAAAGAAGTTCTTAAATTAACAGACTCTCAACATCTCGCAAGAGAAACTGAAAAAAATTTAGAGTTCATTATGGAGACATTACTCAAAGACATATATGACCCGGAAGAAGAAAAAGCAAAAAATGAAGAAAGAGATAGGATTAATTCATTAAAGCATATCCTTTTAAATGAGGGGTTTTTCGAAGATTTAGATTATTAATTGAATATAGCTTGATTATTGCGTCGCAACGGAAAGCGGCGCTATTTTTATGCTCAAAAATCAGGAGGGGAAACATGAAAAAGGAATTTTTATCGCTACTCAGTATGATTCTTATGATTTACTTTGGAGTAGCGTTTGCCAATACATATGAAACAAAATATTTAATTCCAGCGATGGTGTTTTTTATTTCGACAGTCGGAATCATTATTGCAGATACAATAAGAGACTACAAGGAGGCGAGAGAAGATGACGAAGTTTGAAGAAATCGGTCAGAAATACCAAATGCAGGCATACGACATAGATTATGCAAAATGGAGCTTCGAAAATTCTTGTCATATTTGTTGCTCAAGAGGTTTGCATATTAACTGTTCGAATTGTGCCATTGCTCAGTCTCATACATTAGTTGTTACGGCGCTTGAAGAAGCGAAAAGGGAAAATAGACAGGCGGCAAATTAAATGATAAGATAAACAAAAAAGGAGGAGTAAGAAGATGAGTAAGAAGAAAATCATTGCTATTATTTGTCTTGTCGTTGTTGCTGTAGTTGCGTTTAGAACATATTCGACTCAGTGTGTTTATTGGGAAAGAATAAACGGCGAAGGTGTTATTACGGACGTTTATCACCTGAGTAAAAGAAGGCCGGAAGAGCCGCTTAAAAAAGCTATAAGTTTGTTGCGGTACCCACCGGAATACAAGGTCACAGTCACCTATGATGGTGTTGCTTACACTGTTGACGATGAACTGGTATATAATGAATTAAAAGATATGAAAGGTGAAAAGGTAAAAATAGAAATCAACTTAGAAAAACTGAAAAATGGAAATTATGTAAAGAAAATAATAGCCATTGACGATATTCAGCTAAAGTAAATACAAACAATCAAGCATCCTGCGATTATGTGGGGTGCTTTTTTATTGCAATAATTTAAGAAAAAGAGGGGGTTCTACAATGACAAAAATTGAGCGTTTAGAAGATAGAATTCGCCGCAATAAAAGCGAAATCAGAAACTTAAAAAATATTCTGTCAAATACAGAAGATGAATATGAAGCAGAAAAATTGGCGGCAGATATTCTTTCACGCCAGCTCATTGTGATAGAAGCAAGAAAAGAGCTCGATAAAATCATGATGTCTGACGGATACAAGGATTACGACGATTATTTTGCTAAAAAATATGCGTAAAAAGGGAGGTGGAAACATTGGCAGAGAAAAAAGCGGAGTTAAAATCTACGATAAAAATGCGGCTGGAGCAGTCCGGTCTCGACAATCTAAGGGAATATGCAAAAATTCTCAAGAAAACGGCGAGATATAAGGATTTTGGCGTATATTTGTCGGCTTTAGTAAGAGACATTGTATTCGATAGAGAAGATATCTCTTCTTGGTGGGAAAAATACAGAGTCGATGATAATGAAGCGATTAACTTAATTGAAAACGCATTAAGCGAACTGGAGGTGCTTGCATGACAATTATGAATTTTATCCCGAAGGAATCTCAGGGGAGTGATTTTGTGACTCACAAGAGAAGTCATCGTAGAAAAAGAGAAAACGATCTTTCGATTAAGAGAGAGATTCGAGCAAGGAGGAAAGCGAGATGCAGCGAAAAATCCTAAGCGGAACAGCGGAAGAAGATTTAAGAAGTTTAATTTTCGATTTTAGACTGAAAATTGATGGCAACAAATTCATTGAGGAATTAGAGGCGGAAGTTTCGAAGAAAAGAGTTCCTTCCTATTATAAAGGGAGTAGCCGAAAATCTGATTATTGCTACGATATCGGCTATCAGAAGTTATTGCCGAGAATAATTCAGCAGATTGAGCAGTACGATGAGAAAGTTACAAAAGCGGCTTAAAGGAGGGGCTTTATGTTTAGGTACGATAATTCCGAAGAGATGAAAGTTTTTCTGGATAGAGTGGCGAAATGCGAGGACGAGCAGGAAAGGGAGATGCTGGAACAGATTAAGCATTACCTAGATTATCCAGAGCAGTTATCAGCGATACATGCGGCAGAAAGTTTTCTGAGCGTTAAATTAGGAATGAAGAAACCTCCGGAAGATATTGTTTGCAAAATGTCTGAACAAATATATGAGGAGTTTGCAGAATTTTATGAGGATTGCGAACAAAGAATGGAGGATATTTTTTACGGAACATATTCAGTAGATAAATTTAGAAAATATTTTGGATGGGGAGAATAATATGGATACGATTACTTTAAATATGGAAAATTTATCAGAAGTAGAGAGAAAACAGCTTTTATCGTTGGTTGAAAAAGCAAATAAACATAAAAGATTTTGCCTTGATGATATGAGGGATAAAGAACCCTTTTTCTTTGTAAGCCCGGTAGGTGATGTATGGGAGAAAGAGTTTATTTCGAACAGCTCACACGACGAAAATAAATTCCTTTTAGGAAATGCTTTTCCAACAAGAGAAGCCGCGGAATTTGCAGTAGAGCGACTTAAAGTGCTTCATGAAATCAAAGAGTTTATTGCAAAAAATGATGATAAAGAGATTGATTGGACAAACGGATATACGAAAAAATACAGTTTGTATTACGACGCAGAACATGGTCGCGTATCTTATGGCACGACTGAGGAGGTTATGGCAACGCAAAAAGAATTCTACTCTTCTTCTATGAAAATTATAGATGATATGATTGAAACTATTGGCAAAGAGAGAATCAAAAAATATTATTTCGGAATAGAATAAGAGAAACCATTAGGGCTACGAAAGTAGCTCTTTTTTTGTACAAAAATTTGATTCATTTCCAGAAGTAATAGATGTAAACGAAATAAATAAAAAGAAAGGGAAATTACTATGAATAATGATTTTTTACAGAAAGTAAATGAAGAAATTTCAGTAGAAGAAAACGCACGGTTGACGAACCCGGATAAAATGGAGCTTGCGCCGGAAGTAAGAGCGGCATTGATTGATGAAATCTTAGACCTTCATCATGAGTATGAATACAAATCTACGACATATGGAGTTGAAAAAGTCGTAGATGCTTGGTGGGAAAACAAGGGAAGAGCAATGACTCAGCTTTTCGGAAACCATCCGAATTATGTGCCAGGAAAATTCCAGATAGTTTTTGATTCTGACTACAATAGAGAAATTGATATGAGTATTGTCTCAGAATTTCTCGGTTGGGTTTTTGATAGATTAATAGACAATGAGGAAAGTTATCCTGAAGAAATAGCCACTTATAAAGAGTGGCTTGGTAGGAGCTTACTCCCGGGTTATGACAGTGTAGGTAAAAGAAAAAGCGCAGAAGTGGTATATCTCAAAACAGAAGCTTTTAATAAAGTACATAGATTTTACTCAGTTTTTCGCCGTGCGTTAGAATTAGGGAAAACTCACCTCTTAACTGAACAAGCCGCGGAAGGAATTAATGAGGAATTCCCAGACATCCGAGCAAGGGAAGGACAAAAGAAGTCGAGAGCCATCGGAAAAATGTGCAAAAAATTAGGCATTGATAAATATCCGAATTACAACAGAGAATACGCAAAGCTGTGCGATGCGGTAAATCCTTTAAATATCGTGAGACATACAATCATTTCTTGGAACCCCGTCGATTATTATACTATGAGCTTCGGAAATTCATGGGCTTCTTGTCACACAATAGACAAAAAGAATATTAGACGTGGAAACGAAAATTATTCCGGCTGCTATAGCGGAGGCACGATCAGCTATATGCTTGATGGAGTAAGCGTCGTATTCTATACGGTTGATAAGCAGTATGACGGCGAAGAATTTGAATTGCAAGATAAAATTAATCGCTGCATGTTCCATATTGACCCAAGAAAAGAGTATTTTGTGCAAGGGAGAGTATATCCACAGGATAATGATGGGGAGAATTCTATTTATCGCTCCATCAGAAATATTATGCAGAAAATCATTTCCGATTCTTGGGGCGTTGCAAATCTTTGGCAGAAACCATTAAAGGGAAGAAGTAACTGCGAGAAAGTTATTTGCCATTGCGGAGCTAATTATGCTGATTATTTTAACTACGGGAACTGTAACGTATCTTTACTTGCAGGAAAAAACATCAACGAAGTGAGAAGAATAGATGTGGGCCATAGCGGAATTTGCCCGTGTTGTGGAGATGAACATGATGAACAAGAAACGATGACTTGTGCAGAGTGCTTCAATGAAAGAAGAACATGTGCAGATTGTGGATATTCTTTTAACGAAAACGACATGTATTTAATCGGAGACGACTATTATTGCGAAGATTGTTGCTCAAGATGCGAAGAATGCGGAGACTTGTGCCCTAATAATGAGCTTGAATATATATCCGGATTTGGGAGTGTATGCGATAGCTGCTTAGAAAATAGAGATGAATTTGAACAGTGTTACTGGTGTGATGAATGGGTTAGAATCGGAACAGAAGACGCAGTTACAACAAGTGACGGAACCACATTTTGTTGCGGAGAATGTGCAAGAAGAGGAGGATATGTGTTCGTATCGGAAACAGGAGAATACGAATGTAAGGAAGATTGTTCTCAATGCGAAGAATGCGGAGAGTATGTATTGGACGATGATTTCGACTTTGAAGAAGGCATATGCTGTAGATGTGTAAGCGAAAGAGAAGATACTCAACCTCTTGTTTTCTCGGATGAACCGATAAGACTTGAAGATATAGCTTAACAAAGGAGAAAAGACATGACTAAAAAGAAATTTAAGAAAATCAAGCAAAAAGCGCCAATTATGAATCACATAAAATTCAACGAAGTAAGCGACGTAAAATATGCTGATTTTATAGATATTTGTCGAATGACCCAAGATGAACTCAAAGGATTTCTCTTAGAGGTTTTAAAGCTTGCCAAATATAAAGCTTTAAGCGGAGATGGCTGGGTGTACGCAAAAGGAGAGATACCAATTCTCCTAACTGCTCATATGGACACAGTACATAAAGTACAGATGTATGAATATATGGAATATACAGACGCAAAAGGAAACCATATTCTAACATCTCAAGATGGAATCGGAGGTGACGACCGTTGCGGAATATACATGATTCTCGAGATTATAAAAAATGGATTTCGTCCTTCAATCCTTTTCTGCGAAGATGAAGAAATTGGAGGAGTTGGAAGCGATAAATTCATAAAAACGGAAGAAGCAAAACAGCTCGAAAAACTCAATTATATGATTGAATTAGATCGGGCAAATTCAGATGACGCGGTTTTTTATGATTGCGACAATAAAGATTTTACAAAATATATTACAGAGTTTACAGGATACAAAAAAACATACGGAAGCTTCAGTGATATTTCAAATTTAGCTCCATTTGCCGGAATTGCCGCAGTAAATCTTAGCTGCGGATATTACAACGCTCACACGACAAGCGAAAAGGTGAACATGGAGGAAATGTTCAATACGATTAATATTGTTTCCAAATTACTGGAAGATGAAACCGGCAAGAAGGTTCAATTTGAATATATTCCTGATGCATGTAGTCTCTCGAATTATTACTATGGATATGACTCTTCTTATTACGGAGAATGGTTTGCGCCAGACGACTATATTGTAGAGCTCGATGTTATGTACGTTGACAAAAACGGAAGACAAGAAGAAGAAATTATAGAAGGATATAGTGAAGCAGATGCGTGGACAAATTTCTTTATGATTCACGGAGATATTTGCTTTAATGATGTTATCGACTATTATGTTTGCCGGATTTAGGAGGAATTATGACTAACGAAGTAGATAATGTATTAAAAGAAGTTGCAAATCAGACGAAGAAATTCGGTGGCTTAAGGAACTTAGATAATTATAATTATGAATTTGGAGATCCATCTAGCGGCACTCGTTTTACTTATCTGGGAATTATGGATTTTGTAGAACGTCATGACTTGCCGCAAGAGAAATTAGCTGAAAAATTTATTCAAGAAATTATTCAAAATAAGTATGTTTATTTGCGTGAATTAGATGAGCAGAAAATTAAACCCAGAGTTTTAAGGGGGTCGCTAGACGAGAGATACGAAATAGGAAGAAATATATTTGGAGGTGCGTATAAAATAAAATACTATCTCATAGGGGAATTTGTTGACGAGCTCGTAGATAAGGTGGTTCTCGATTTGATAGGAGTGACAAAAGAGGAGTTTTTAAACAAAGCAAAAGAAACAAAACCAGAGCAGAGCAAAATAATTATGCATAAAAGAGACGGGATATTGGCGTTAAAGGAAAGCGGTAAGTATATTTTAGATGATATATTAGAGCCTAGATTTTTTGACAGAATTGCGGCGAGGTTAGATTGGGAGCCATTTATTTGTTTATTCAATGGTTTTACAAGTGGAACCGCTTTTAAGTGGAGTGAAATAAGTAGCATAGTAAAAAGGGAATATTTAGTAGGGTCAGATGCTTCAAAAATAAGGAAGGCAGTTATGATTGCTTTTAATTTAAATCATTCAATTAATCATGTTTTTTATTATGACCCGAGTGAAAGAAAATGCTTTAACATAAAAGATACCGAAATAATTCCTTTAAACCCGACATCCAGAGGCGCTTCAGTGTCGTATTTTTATGAATTAATGGGAAGGTTAGGAGGATTGGATTGAAAACAAATATTAGAGATGGTGCAACGTTTGATTTGTTTATGAGAGAATTGAAAGCTCAAACATCTCATTTAGGGGGATTAATGATATCAACAGATCTTTTCTTTGAAGAGAAATATTGGATTTTAGGAGATTTTTCTTGTTCTTCTATGTTCACAAGAGAGGATATACTTGAATTCCTTGAGAGCAAAATCTTCCTTTTAGAGAATCTAGAAGATATAAAAACGCTAGTCTCACAATTTATTGATGAAATTATAGCTAGAGAATATCGGTATGTGCGCGATTACTCAGATTTAAAAATATATAA
>ERZ1034687.1510-NODE-1510-length-11913-cov-4.232417_pt1 | contig 11913 bp, 15 predicted proteins | sample MGYA00520704_ERZ1034687 | MGnify/ENA primary metagenome ERZ1034687 (study PRJEB33766, sample SAMN09781762) | gut metagenome | biome: gut microbiome | host: Homo sapiens | place: Madagascar | study: EMG produced TPA metagenomics assembly of the PRJNA485056 data...
GCTCCAACACCGTGACCATTACCGTGACCGCTGAGGATGGCACTACCACCAAGACCTACACCGTCACGGTCACGAAATCCTGATGAGTACCGCACTGGACGACCTGCGGCCGGTGCTGCTCCCGGACATCAAGAACTATCTTGATCTGACTTGGGCTGACGACAAGATGGACGCGAAGATCTGGGATATCGCAACCGGCGGCATGGCCTATCTCGACAACAAGATCGGTGAAGAGCAAGACTACACCGCACCCGGTCTTGCCCGGAGCCTGCTGCTCGACTACATCCGCTACGCCCGCGACGGTGCAGCGGATATCTTCGAGAACAACTACCGGCATTTGATTTTGGCAGCTCAGAACGAAAGGCGGGTGACGGCGTATGGCACGGAAGCTCCCAACCCGCCCGACGGCTGAAATCAGCCAGAATTTCAACGGCGGCGTGGTGCAGATCTTTTCGACCAGAGACGCCGCCAAGCCCGGATTCCAGACGCTGATCCAGCTGACCCCCAAAGTGACGCTTCGGTACGAAGAAAAGCGGCTTGGGATCAACCGACTCTATCTCAGCCGTGAGAACATGGCGGAGATCATCCGGGTAATCCGGGTGCCGCGTCCGGCAGTGACGATCTCGAGTCAGGACGTGGCACAGACCGAGGACGGCCAGAAGTACCGCATTGACACGGTGCAGGCCGTCGAGGACTGCTGGCCGCCTGCGCTGGATCTGTCACTGCGGGCGGTCGAGGCGGATTTTGACCGGAGATTGGAGGATGACAGCAATGGCGTGGTATGACTGCATCATTGCCGCCCACACTGCCGTGACCGATCAGGTCAGCCACGGAGGGCGGCTGAAATCGGATCGCTTTTTCGTCTGGCAGGAATCCGCGCCCCGTGACCTTCTGGCCGACGGCTCCCACTGCGAGCGGGTACACCGCGGCTCGACCGATCTGTACACCACGCAGGAGTTCGACCCGTGGGCGGAGGCGTTCGAGGCGTCGCTGGACAGCCGCGACAACATCGCGTGGAGCTGCAACGGCAAGTGGCCGGACGAATCCAATACCCGCTTCTGGCATTATGAGTGGCTGTGGGAGGTGACGGATTGTGGCACGGATCACGTCGAAGAAAGCGGCTGAGTACCTGCGAAATCTGGAAAATCTCAGCGACCACACGGACGACATCTGCAAAATGGCTGTCTATGAGGGCGCAAAGGTGGTGGCCGATGCAATCAGCCAGTCCATTGATGGGATCACTGTCCACAGCCTCCCGGAAGGGAAAAAATATTATTACCTGAGTGACAAGGCAAGAGCATCGGGCGAAATGCTGGACGGCGTGACCAAAGAGCAGGCGCAAGGCCTGAAAGACGGTCTCGGCGTCGCGGTCATGGAATACAAGGGCAAGGCGTGGAATACCAAGATCGGTTTCGACGGTTACAACTCCGTCAAGACCGAGAAGTATCCCAACGGCCAGCCCAACGCGCTGATCGCCCGCAGCGTCGAAAGCGGAAGCCTCATACGAAACAAGACCCCCTTCATCGCGCCTGCGGTGGAAAAAATCAAAAAGACCGCAGAAGACAAGATGGCCGTGACTGTGCAGCAGCAGATCGCGGCTCTGACCAAAGAATAATCACCGGGAGGTGTCCACTGTGGACACCTCCCTCATTTTTTAAGGAGGACAAAAAATGGCAGCAAATGTAAGCGGCGGCGTCGCAACCGGCTTTTCTGATATCCATGTTGCGCTCTACTCTGCGGAGGAAAACACGGTCAAATATACCAGCGTCCGCAAGCTTGGGCGGAGTGTCAGCATGAGCACCGACATCTCCACCAGCGACGACAACAATTTTTATGCTGACGACGTTCTGGCCGAAACCGAGACCGGCTCCGCCTTCACGGACGGCTCCGGCTCCATCGCAGTGGACGGCCTGAGCTCGGATGAGGAAGCCTTCATCATGGGGCTTGCGACCGGAAACAGCTATGAGGTATCTGGCAGCACCAGCGTGGAGACCTACGAGTACGGCGAAAGCATGAATCCGCCCTTCCTCGGCCTTGGCGCGGTCAAGATGGTGCAGCGGAACGGCAAGAGCACTTGGAAGGCGATCATCCTGACCAAGATCCGCTTTAAGGTGCCGGGTGATGATCTGACCACCAAGGGCGACCAGATCGACTGGCAGACCCAGAGCCTCGATTTCACCATCATGCGCGACGACAGCTCGATGGCGCGGTGGAAGATCATCCCCAAGACGGAATTTACCACCCGCGCGGATGCAATCGCGTTTGTCAAGAAGGTTCTCGGGGGTGAGGTCTGATGGATGACAAATATATTGCGTGGGCTGACATCAAGGGCGTGCGGTATCCGCTCTGCCTGAACGTCGGATCGTCCGCTGCACTGGAAAAAGAATTTGGAAACGTTCCCGGGGCAATCAATTGCATTTCGGGCCACGTCCAAAATGACGAATTTTCGGAGCTGATAAATGCAACTATTAAAGTTGCACGTTTGCTGGCCCGAGCAGGCCGAGATTATTTGAGGGCTACGGCTCAGATGGCAGGCAATCCGACAGAAGACATTCCGGAGTTTCCTGCAGATGAATTGCTTTCGGCAGCACTGTCTATCAACGAAGCAATCGAATTATGGAATGCCTGCTATGCCGCCATGCGAATTGGGTCGCATCGTGAGGTCGAAGTGGCAAAGGACAACAGCCCAAAAAACGCAAAAAACGCCATGTGATCCAGCTGAACACAACGTGGTTCCTCTATTTTGGCCGGAAATTGGGGATGAGCGAGCCGCAAGTGCTCGCTTGTCCTCTTGGCCAGATGCTGGACTATATGGCGTGTATGCAGATTGAGAACGGTGCAGATCAAAAGGTCTATCTGGACATCGACGATCTGGAAAAAATCGAGTAAGGAGGTGACGGACTGTGGCAAAAACCGATATCGGCCCCAAAATCAGCGTTGAGGGTGAAAGTGAATACCGCAAGCAGATGAAAAACATCATCCAGCAGCAAAAAGAATACACTGCGGAACTGGATGTCGTTACCAGCTCGTTGGGTCGGAACAGCACCGCGCAGGAACGTGCCGCCTCCGTCTCTGCCGTCCTGAAAAAGCAGATTCAGGCGCAGGAAAGCGCACTTGCGGCTCAAAACCGGATGCTGGATGCTGCCAAGGCCAAATATGGCGCGGGCAGTACCGAGGTTTCGGCATACCAGACCGCCGTCAACAAGTCGGCGGCGGAACTCGCCAAACTGAAAAATCGGTTGGACGACGCCAAAAATGGACTCGGTGAGTTTGCGGACGCGGCCAAAGATACCGACCTTTCTGGGATGACGGCTTCCGTCGCAAAAGGGCAACTGCTTGCGTCGGCTTTCCAGACCATTGGCAAGGCGGCACTGGACGCGGGAACGGAAGTTGTCAAGACCGGCGTTGCCTATAATGCGCAGATCGAGCAGTATCAGGTCGCGCTGACCAATATGTTGGGAAGCGAGGATCAGGCGGTCGAGGTCCTCAATCAGATCAAGGCGGATGCAGCCCGGACTCCCTTTGACACGGCTGGATTGACCAAAGCAAACCAGCTGCTGATCTCTGCGGGCGTGGACGCGGAATCTTCCCGGCAGACCATCCTCGCACTGGGCGACGCGGTTTCGGCTACCGGCGGCGGAAACGAAGAGCTGAGCCGGATGGCGCAGAATTTGCAGCAGATCAAGAACGCCGGAAAAGCGACGTCGGCAGACATCAAGCAGTTTGCCTACGCGGGCATCGACGTGTACGGCATCCTGGCGGACTACACCGGAAAATCCACGGCGGAAGTCCAAAAAATGACCGTCACCTATGACCTTCTGACCGCTGCTCTGGAAAACGCATCCAGTGAGGGCGGGCGGTATTACGGCGCGATGCAGACCCAGAGCGAGACCCTGAATGGCGAGTGGAACACCCTCAAGGACAACGCGACCCAGCTGGCGGGCGTTATGACCGAGGATCTGACCAGCGGCCTGAAAATGATGGTCGAAAACGCCAACGATTTTGTGCTTGCCGCGCAAGACGCATACGATACCGGCGGATGGATCGGACTGGCGGACGCGATCACCGATTGCATGGGTCCGATCAGCAACCTCAAGGCTGGTTTCGAGTCGTTTGCGACCAGCTCCATTTCTTGGCTCGACCAGTTGAGCTATAAGCTTAACAAGGCGTTGGGGAAAGAGGCTTACTCCGGGTATGACACATACGAGGAGTACCGCAAAGCCGCCGACGAGCAGAAAAAAGCCGACGAACGGCATAAAAAAGCACTGGAAGAATTTAATAGCGGAAAATATAGCCAAGGAAAACAGTATGACCGGCTACACCCGAAAACCACGACCGGTGGAGACACCGGGGGTGGTGGTGGCGGCGGGGGCGGCAGCACTACCCCCACTCAGAAGAAAGCCGCTGCCGATCAGAAAAAGCTGGCGAAGAGCGTCACCGACACCTCCACCCAAATGCTTGAGGGCACAGGCAACATCGTCGGTGCAATCAAGCAGGTAACGGAGACCGCCGACAATACCTACAACGTCTACGACGGCACCACCAAAAAGCTCAAGGGCACCACCACCGAGACAGCCCAGACCATCACCCGGACATGGACGGAAATGGTGAACGGCGTCCAGAAAAATTTCAAGCAGGTGGACACCCTGCTCGACGGAGTGGTGCAGACTACCAAGACCACAAGCGAGGACGTTGACGCTCTGAGCAAAAAGTCGGTCGGTACCAAGACCCAAATGATTTATGGTCAGGAGGGCGTTCTTGGTGCTGTCCAACGGACAACTCAGAGCACAAAGGAAATCTCAAAAGTGGTCGATGCGGAAACCGGAGAGGTCAAGGACAGCGTAACGTCCATGACCGACGTTGTGACGGATTGCTATACCGCAATCGTGGACGGCCAGAAACAGACCGTTGAACGCACAACGACCTACGTCAACGGCGTGGTGACAGACATACAGGAAAAATCTACCGATCTCAATGACGAAATCATTGGTATTCAGGGCACGGTCGGCGGGTTTACAAAATTCATCCTTGATCTCGATACCAAGCTGGGCGGGCTGGAGAACGTGGCCAACAACCTGAGCAACAGCCCGCTCGGGAATTGGTTTTCCGACCTTACCAAGGGATACCGGGCAGATGACAGCTTCTGGGATAATATCAACCTTGTCAGTCTGGCGGGCAGTGCGGTCAACGGCGGTATCAGTGGATACAAGCTGACCGGTAGCCCTTACGGAGCAGCGGCCGGCGCGATCATCGGCGTAATTGGCAACCTGCTGGGCACGGCGATCAGTACAGATGCGAATACTTGGGGCGGCGACCTTGTCAAAAGCATGGCGGGCGGCATGGAAAAGGAAGCTCCGGAGATCGCGGCCGCGGCCTCTGACATTGGCAAGACGATTTCCAGCTTCCTGCATTTTTCCTGCCCCGACGTCGGTCCATTGACCGAGTACGAGACGTGGATGCCAGATATGGTCGAGGGCATGGCGGAAGGAATCCGGAAAAACACCTACAAGATCCGGGATGCTGCCGCTGATCTGAGCGGACAGCTCCAGATGCAGCTCCAGTATGACGTCGGTCAGACCGGTGCTGCATCCCAGGCCACCAACAACCGCACCGTCCGGATGGGCGGAGTCACGGTGCAAGTCTATGCCGCGCCCGGTCAGAGTGCGGAAGAAGTTGCGGACTCTGTCCTCGAGCGGCTGCAATGGAAGATCAATCAGGAGGCTGCAAGCATTGGCGAACCAATACCTATACTACAACGACCATAGCAGCCGTGCGTTTTACTGCCACATCGAGCACAAGCCCAAGATCCCGACCCCGGCTCCGAAATATGAGGAGTACGAGGTGGGCGGGCGGAACGGCAAGCTCCACGCTGATCTGGGGTACTACGATAACATCAAGATATCCTATGAGCTCTACTATCACGGCAAGGAGCCGACGGCAGCGGTGGCACGGTCGGTCAAGCATTGGCTGGCCGGAGCACCGGGTGCGCACCGGCTGGCCGACAGCTACGACCCCGGATTTTTTTACAACGCGACCGCAACGGTCGGCGACATCACCAACGTGCTCAACAAGTACGGACGCTTTACGGTCGAGTTCGACTGCGACCCCCGCCACTTCTCGGTGGACGGCCAGCGGTCGGGATTCCTGACCAACGGCCAGAAGCTCCGGAACCCCTTCCCGCAGACGGCTCTCCCGGAGCTGGTCATCTCCGGCAACGGCGAGACCGGCACGCTGAGCATCAACGGCGAGACGCTGGACATCGGCACCTACTCTGATACGCAGATCGTGGTGGACGGCGAAAACCAGAACGCCTACACCCTAAGTGGATTGTCGGCCAACAACCGGATCTATGGAATGCTCCCCTCCCTGCCGGAGGGCGAAAATGTTATCAGCTGGAGCGGCGGGATTACCGCTGTCCTGCTGACCCCGAGGTGGTGGACGCTATGAGGCCGGAACTGCGACCTGCGCTCTATTCCGCCGACACGACAGTGATCTCCAACTATGGCTACGGCATTCTGACCGACGCTTTGGAGTGCAAGGTCAGCTGCGAGGAAAACGGAGCCTATGATTTGAGCATGATCTACCCGGTCATCGGAGTGCATTTCGAGGATCTTGTAGAGGATCGGCTGATCTCAGCCCGTCCGTCCAGTTATGAGGGGATGCAGCTCTTCCGGATCTATCGGATCTCCCGGCCATACGATGGGCGTGTACAGGTGTATGCGCACCATCTCTCGTATGACCTTAACAACTGCATTGTCAAGCCATTTTCGGCCAAAAAACTGTCGGCGGCCATCACGCAGCTCAAAAAAAATATCATCGGTGACTGCCCTTTTGAAATTTCCGCTGCCTATGACAAGGAGGCGAGCTTTTCGGTCGCAAAACCGATGACCCTGCGTGCTGCCCTGCTTGGCAATACCAGCGAAAACCTCGCGGAAACCTACGGCGGGATCTGGAGCTTCGATGGCCTGACCTGCGTGCTCCGGGAAAAAACCGAGGTCAACCGGGGCGTCCGGATTGCCTATGGCCGGAATCTGCTGGACGTGACGCAGGAAAAGAACATCGAAGAGATGTACACCCACGTTTTCCCCTATTGGTCGAGCGAGAAAAGCAAAAAATTTTACTCGATCGACCCCATCGAGATCCTGCCCGGTGCGACCCGGAAGAAAATCTATCCGCTGGACTTGTCCAGCTACTATGAGAAATCCCCGTCCGACGCCAGCATGAAAAAGACCGCGGCGGAGTTCATCGCAAAAAACGATATGGCAAAGCCGACGGTCAGCATCACGGCCAAGTGGGTGCAGCTGGAAAAGTGCGTCGAGTACACCGGCGCGACAGACGCCGAAAAAGTGCTGCGGGGCGACACGGTCGAGGTACGCTTTTTGCGGCTGGGGATCAGCGCGACGGCCCGGGTCACAAAAACCGAGTATGACGTGCTGAGAGATCAGTACGGCGATGTCTCTTTGGGCGATGCAAAACAGACCCTCGCCCGCACCATCGTCCGCCAGCAGAACCAGATCACGACCTCCAACGACCGGGCAACCGACGCAAGCCGGGTGGCGACCGACTACATCGAGAAAACGGAGGGCGGAGCGGTCAATTTCGGCACCGGCGGCTATAAGTACACCATCAACAACGACGGCTTGCAGTTTTCGGGGATCCGGAACACGGTAGCCCTCTGGACGAACGGCAAACCGTCCGACGGGATGGCGAAAAACACCACCGTGACCATCGACCTGAGCAGCTACGCCGCCATTGCGGTGGGGTTCATCGACAATTTAGGCGGAATTTTCGACAGCGGAACGCTGGACAACAACAGTGTGCAGTGGACGATCGCCGTCGTGGACGAACACCGCACCGTCCGGGCGACCTACACTTGGGACTATCCCCGCGTGCGTGATTTCGTCGTCAAAAAGACTGGCATCACGTTCGGCGCGGGCGGCTGGCTGTCATCGTCCGAGATTTCCCTGCCAGACGGCTCCAAAATCCCGCTGGGCGCAAAGCTCCACGAAAACAAAGCCTGCTGCATTCCATCCATCATCATCGGTTTCTTGTGAGGTGAGCAAATGTATTTGATAACGTTTCTTTCCGGCACGGGTGAAATTACATCGGCGGGGAGCATCGACCCGAACTATGCGCTGAAAACCCTGCCGGAAGGTGCGGCTTATGTAGACACCCTGCCGCCCGGCAGCCTGAGCGAGTACCGGTACATCAACGGCGCGTATGTCAAGGCCGAAAAGGAGGACAACAATGCACAATATCACAATTGATTTCAACAACCCGGGCTTGCCGCAGGTGATCGACGTCATGCAGTCCGACGCGCAGAGCCGGTTCATCGGGCTGACGCTCTACGACGGCGGCGTGCCGTACTCCGCGCCAAGCGGCGCGGTCTATACCGTGGAGTATCACGGCCAGGGTGCCAACAATACCGGCTGGTATGACACCATCCAGCTGCCCAGCGGCACCCGCAAGGCCGTCGTGGTGTCCAGCAGCAGCCCCAACGTCGTCACCCTCGAGCTGGCAGAGCAGGCCTTGCGCGTCAACGGCAAGGTGGAAGTCTCCCTCTGCGTGGTCAACAATACTGGGTACAAGCTCAATACCTTTCCCATCATCTGCCGCGTCACCGGTGCGCCCTACGTTGACCCCGTGTCCGTGCGGTCGTATTTCTACGTCACCGGCCTCACGTCGGAGCAGTGGCTTGCCTATGTCACTGCCTGCCAGGACGCCCAGAAACGGGCGGAGGATGCCGCGGCGAAGTTCGTTACTGACCCCACCCTCTCCGTCTCCGGCAAGGCGGCGGATGCGGCAAAGGTGGGAGAGGCGGTCAGTGCGGAGAGCGAAAGAGCAAAGGCAGCGGAGGAGGAGAATGCGAAGGGGGTTAGTCAGCTAAAGGAAGATTTAGATAGCTCTTTATTGAGCAAATATACTCTTAACACAAAATTTATTGATGGGAAATATATTGATGGTACAGGCGCACTTGTAGACTACGAGGGATGGCGTACTAGTGATTTTATCACCATAAATAAAAATATTTGTATGCTATCTTTTGAAAATACGAATATCCAATACAATTACAACAACGCTTTTTATGATGAAAACTATCAATTTGCTGGGGCGTTCATTGCAAATAAATTAGTCAGAGTGCCGAAAAAAGCTAGATATCTCAGGTGTTCTTTTGAAAATAACGTCTTCGATAAAGTCTATTTTACTTCTAGCACTTATAATGACTACCTATCTCTTTTATGTAACACACTATATATCCAAAGCAGAATAAAAATTAGCGAATACGACAAAAACTTTACGTACAGCGTAATATTCGAGCCTTTTAATAACACAATACTTGGATATTATAAAGAGCCTTACAGCAGTTCCGAAAAATACATTACAGTCGGCACGGCAGAAGGTGCAGTTAATGGCAAATATACTATCAATATCCCAGTGTATTCCGCACTGGTGCTTGATGCCACTAAATTTGCCACAAATACATCCAATATCGTGGAAGTTAAAGGATATAACGATATTACAGAAAATGACTTGGTGCTATTTAACAACAATTGTTCATCGCAAGCTAAACAATACCAAAAAGGCGGTATATTATATAACGAATTTTATTACATCCAAAAAGAAAATAATGACGATGTAATGAAATCTGTATGCAGATTTGGAATATCTTATGGACAGCCAGAAAGTCCTGACTCTGTAGTAGCGGCAAAAAAAGCTGGATACAACTATTATAGGTGCAATTTGCAATGTACAAAAGACGGTATTTTTGTGCTATGGCATGACCCTGCCTTGAATCAATACTACAAAAATGTCTATGACGGTAATAGCCTAGTGCCATATAGCGCAACCGACAAAATTGTAATTGGCGAAACAAATCTCAGTGCATTAAATAAATATAAATATGGGTCAACTGATTATAATGCCGGTATTCCGACGTTAGAAAATCTGCTAAAAAGTTGTAGAATCAACGGTATGAAGCTGTATCTTGAGTCTAAAATGAGCTTCACAAGCGAACAAATCGCTAGCCTTTATACACTAATTAGCAGATACGGAATGACTAACAAGACGTCCATTGTTATGTCAAAATCTAATGCAGAAATGCTGGCAAAGATTGATAAATCTATACGAGTTGGTGTAGACTATGCTGAATTTTCAGAAGATGTAAAAAATACGTTCATCGAATTGACAGGCTTATTTGATAATGTGTTTTGGTGGGGCTGGACAACAATGGCACTGACTAAAGATATTGTTGACTTCCTGAGCAAACACAATATTGAATTCGAATGCGGCGATTTTGGAAGTTACGAAAGTATTGACATATACCTATCAGCTGACTATGCGTGGTATTGCAGTGGCATGGAGCTTGAAGGGTCAATGTCGCCGTTAATTAGTAACTATCTCAAGACTAATTAAAGGTAGCTTTAGCCAACTAACCCCCCACACAAAATTGAAAGGACTGATATTATGCTACCTATCATGGACGTTTCCCGCTGGCAGGGGCGCATCGACTGGGACAAGGTCAAGGCAAGCGGCCTTGTCTCCGGCGTGATGCTCAAAACTGTCAGCACCAACAGCAAACTGAGCAAGCGCAAGGACGGGCTGTACATCGACCCGACCTTTGAGCGCAACTATGCCGAGTGCAAGCGGCTGGGGATTCCGGTGGGCGTGTACTACTACACCTACGCCGTCTCGCATACCAGTGCCGACGCAGAGCTGGCTCTGCTCAAGACTGCGCTGACCGGGAAAACCTTCGAGCTGCCGATCTGCGTGGACGTGGAGGACAACAAAATCCGAAAGCTTGGCAAGCAGGCACTGACCGACCTGACCGCGTATGCGCTGGCGACCATCGAGCGGTGGGGCTTCTATGCCCTGCTCTATGTTGGGCTTAATTTCGGTGAGACCAAGCTGTATATGGGCGGCGCGGCGTTGCGCAAGTACGACGTATGGGTGGCAAGATACCCCAAGGATCAGAGCAAGACTAAGCCTGAGGACAAGCCGACCCCAGCATGGTCTTTTGGGATGTGGCAGTATACCAGCACCGCCAGCGTGCCGGGCATCACGGGCAACGCAGACCTTTCCCACGCCTACAAGGACTACGCCGCCACTATTGCAAAAAAAGGGCTGGACAGGCTCCGGGAGGGGTAATGTTTATGTGGCAATGGATCGCCCAATATTGGGCAGAGTGGGCTTTCGGTCTGCTAGGCACCGCCGTCATCGCGGTGGTCATCAAGTACAAGGCTCTGCTGGACGGCGTGCTGGCCATCCTGCATGATCGTATCTATCAGGCGTGTCAGTATTACATCAAGCAGGGCTGCATCGACACGGCAGGGCTCAAAAATATTGAGTACCTGTATAAGAGCTATCACACCCTTGGCGGTAACGGAACCGGCACAGAGCTGTACAACCGCGCCAAGGCATTACCCATCAAGGAGGACTAACAATGATCCAGAAAGAGAAGATTTCCGCCGCCACCATCGCCCGCACCGTCTGTCTGCTGCTGGCACTGACCAATCAGGTACTGTCCGCGCTTGGCAAGCCCGTCTTGCCCATTGAAAGCGCTACCGTGGAGCAGCTCGTCACGGCTGGCATCACCACCATTACCGCGCTGATCGCGTGGTGGCAGAACAACAGTTTCACGCAGGAGGCTATCCGCGCCGACCATCTGCTCAACCAGATGCAGGGTAAGGAGTAAGGAGGATATCATGGCAAGCACTACATACGAGCATCCCGGTAACGTCACCGAGATGTACGCCGCACGAGAGCAATTTCGGCACGTCACGAAAATGGTCTGTGCACGTTTTCGTGACCTCACGAAAACATACCATCTCGGTAACGTCACCGTAATGGTGCGCAACGCAGGACAGCTCCCGCAGCCCTTCTGGCTCGGTGCTGCCTGTGGCGGCGGCTCGTGTA